>Ga0308004_10000722_pt1 | contig 15104 bp, 16 predicted proteins | sample Neamet38_FD_203156 | JGI IMG/M metagenome (GOLD analysis project Ga0308004, IMG submission 203156) | Marine microbial communities from water near the shore, Antarctic Ocean - #38 | ecosystem: Environmental > Aquatic > Marine > Unclassified | place: Southern Ocean | collected 2014-06-06 | reverse complement strand
AAAAGTAGAAAGACTTGGAGAGATGGACACAGAGCTTTTTAAAGAATGGTTTCAAGCATTTTCTCAATCAGCAGGAATAACACTGCATATGGAAAATATTTATGGAGACAATAGTCATCACATAATTGAGTCTTGCTTTAAAGCTCTAGCAAGGTCATTAAGAACTGCTTTAGAAATAGACCCTAGAAATAAGAAGAGCATTCCATCAACCAAGGGCTCTCTATAAATTTGATGAATGTCACGATTGTTGACTATAATTCAGGTAACATAAGTTCTGTAATAAACTCTTTTAAGGAAGCTGCTAAAGATAAAGTAAATATCGAAGTAACTTCAGATTTAAATAAGATTAAATCAAGTGACAAGGTTGTACTGCCAGGGCAGGGATCGTTTAAGAGCTGTGTTGGAGCACTAAACAGTATTGGTGGCCTAGTTGATGCTTTAAATGAATTTGCCATAAGTAATAAAAAACCTCTACTTGGAATTTGCGTAGGACTTCAAATGTTCGCAGATATTGGTTATGAAGAAACTGAAACAAAAGGCCTTGGTTGGATTTCAGGAAAAGTATCAAAGATTGATAATCAAAATAATAAATTCAAACTCCCACACATTGGTTGGAATGAAATTAATATTGTTAAAGAAAGCAACATTTTTCAAGGTATAAAAAATAATTCACATATGTATTTTGTACACAGTTATGAATTTATCCCAGAGGATAAAAATGTAATTTCAGCAACAACAAACTATTCATCAAATATTGTCTGTTCTGTAGAGAAAGAAAACATCTTTGGAACCCAATTTCATCCTGAAAAGAGTGATAAAATGGGCCTACAAATTATTCGAAACTTTATTAGTTTATAAAAATGAAAATATTCCCAGCAATAGATATTAAAGATAAGAAGTGTGTGAGATTAATCAAAGGAGATTTTAGCAATAAAACTGAATATGAAATTTCCCCAATTGATCAAGCTGGTAAATACAAAGATCATGGTTTTAAAAATTTACACATTGTTGATTTAGATGGTGCCTTAACTGGAGAAACAGTTAATCTAGATGTTATTAAAGAAATTGTTCATAAATTTGATTTAAAAATTGAAGTAGGAGGTGGCGTTAGAAGCATTGATAGTATTGAAAAATACATAGATGCAGGAGTTGAGAAAGTTATTTTAGGAAGTGCAGCTATAAAAGATAAAATTTTTTTAAAAGAAGCATGTCAAAAATTTCCAAATAAAATTGCCCTAGGTCTAGATGCTAAAGATGGATATTTATCTGTTTCAGGATGGAAAGAAAATTCAAACCAATTAACTTTAGATTTCTTAAACGATGTAAATGATTATGGGGTAAGTAGATTAATCTATACAGACATAAATAGAGATGGCACCAAACAAAGTCCTAATTTTGAAGAAACAACTAATGTTGCAAATGTATCTAATTGTCCTGTGATTATTTCAGGAGGAGTTTCTTCAATTGATGATATTAAAAAAGCAAAAGGTTTAAAAAATATTGAAGGAATCATAGTTGGTAAGGCTATATATGATGGAGATATTAAGTTAGAAGAATTAGTGAAGGAAATAGATGCTTAAAAATAGAATCATACCATGTTTGGATGTTAAAAATGGTCGTGTTGTAAAGGGAATTAACTTTGTTGACCTAAAAGATGCGGGTGATCCTGTGGAGCAAGCCAAAATTTATAGCGATGGTGGTGCTGATGAAATTTGTTTTTTAGATATTACAGCCTCAAATGAAAATAGAGATACAATTTATGAAGTAGTAGAGAGAACGTCAAAGAAATGTTTTGTACCGCTAACAGTTGGTGGTGGCGTCAGAAGTGTAGAAGATATTAATAAATTATTGAATTGTGGAGCGGATAAAGTTTCAATTAATACGGCTGCAGTTCAAAATCCAGAAGTAATTATAGAAAGTTCAAAAAATTTTGGATCACAGTGCATTGTTGTTGCAATAGATGCTAAAAAAAATGGCAATAAATGGGAGGTTTTTACTCATGGTGGGAGAAATAACACGAGCCTAGATGCAATAGAATTTGCAAAAAAAATGGAAGATAGTGGGGCGGGGGAATTACTAGTTACATCTATGGATAGAGACGGCACTCAAATTGGTTATGATAATGACTTAATGTTTAAAATATCTTCCACAGTTAATATACCTGTGATTGCTTCAGGCGGAGTGGGTAACTTGGATCACTTAGTAGATGGTATAAAGTTAGGGAATGCTAGTGCAGTACTAGCAGCGTCAATTTTTCATTATGGAACACACTCAATTAATGAAGCTAAACAATATTTGAATTCAAAAGGAATTCCAGTTAGGATTTAGTCATGTCAGAAAACCTATTAAATTTAGTAAACATAATCAGAGACAGAAAAAATAAAGATGAAGATAAATCTTATACCTCTTCATTATTATCAGGTGGTTTGTCTAAATGCATAGATAAAATGGAAGAAGAATTTAATGAGCTTAAAGAGGCGTTAAATAATAAGTCTAATGTAGTTCATGAGGCAGCTGATACAATTTATCATATATTAGTTGTACTAGAGGCAGCTGACATCAAGTTTGAAGATGTTCTAAAAGAATTAGAAAATAGAAAAAAACAATCAGGTATTGAGGAAAAGAACAACAGATAATGAGTTATGATAAAAATAATATTTTTGCAAAAATTTTAAGAAAAGAAATTCCATGTAAAAAAATATTTGAAAATGATCATGTTCTTTCTTTTCATGATATTAATCCTCAAAAAAAAATTCATGCATTAGTGATACCAAAGGGCGACTATATTAACTTGGATGATTTTAATAATAAAGCTTCAGATGAAGAGATAGTTGCATTAAGCAAAGCAATTACAGAAGTTTCAAAGATATTAGGAATATCAACCGATACTGGAAATGGCTATAGAGCTCTTACAAATTTGGATGATCATGGGGGTCAAGAGGTTTCACATTTACACTTCCATTTATTTGGAGGTGAAAAAGTTGGAAAAATGGTTGAGTGAAAGAAAAAATCTTTAGAAATTACTTAGAGTTAAAGTCTTTTAAAGACTTTAAAGAAGCTAAAAAACCATCAGAAGACTACTCAGTAGAGTTAGCTGATTCAAAAGACTTCCAGTTAAATAAATTTTTTTATAAGAATATAGGTAAAAATTGCCAATGGGTAGATAGACTTGTTTGGTCAGATATGGATTGGACCAAGTATCTTTCTGATGAAAAACTTTTTACCTATATTCTTAAAAATAAAGATGAAATAGCAGGATATTTTGAACTATTATTTAACAAAGATACAAAAGAAGCAGAAATTGCTTACTTTGGTATTTTAGAAGAATATTTTGGAAGAAAATTAGGCTCATACCTGCTGAGCGAGGCAATTAAATTTTCATTTACTTTGGGTTGTGTGAGAGTGTGGGTTCACACATGTTCCTTGGATCACAAAAATGCTTTACGCAATTATTTATCAAGAGGTATGAAAATTTTTAAATCTGAAACTTTAATTAGATAAAAGCTTAATTATTTGCCGGTAAAATAAAAATTTTATTATTTATATTTTGATTTCTTTTAATAGATGAAATGAATGTAACTACTAGGTTTTGATAGATGTCTTCAGTTTGCCATCCAACTAAAGATAAGCTCTTTTTATCAAAAAACAAATTAATTTCATTATTAATTTCAAAAATCTTAAAACTTAAATATTTACCATCAATTTCTCGTGGTTCTAAAATATTTATTTTTGATACTAAATATTCTTTATCTAACAGGAATTCCAGAGGAGTTTTTCGGAGTGGATAAATATAATAGCTGCCACTATTTCTGTTTTTAATTACTAAAGATTTGCCATTAGAAACAATAATCTTTTTATTAGAATTATTATATTCGCACCAAATTTTCTTAGGGTATTCTATAATGCATCTACCATTTTCATTTTTATCGTTAATAGTTTGAATGAAATTAAAACTTAAATTATTAGTAAGCCGTATTTGAGAAACTATCTTTTCTTTTACAGAAGAAAAAACAGGGTTATAAAAATTTAATATGAAAAAAATTACTAAAACCCTAAACATTACAGAACATCTCTTTTACCTACATGATTTGCTTTGCTTACAATTCCGTCAGCCTCCATCATGTCAACAATTCTTGCAGCTCTATTATAGCCTATCTGTAATTTTCTTTGTAAAAAAGAAGTTGAGGCTTTACCCTCAGATTTAATAATATCTAAAGCTGATTGATACAATTCATCTTTGTCACTTGAGCCCAATGAGTTTTCGTTAATTCCATTATCATTTGAAAAACTTAATATTTCGTCTATATAGTCAGGTTCTGCTTGATTTCTTAAATAGTTATTAACTTTTTCAATTTCATTATCCGAAACAAATGGAGCATGAATTCTAACTATTCTATTAGCAGAAGACATATACAGCATATCACCTTTACCCAATAACTGTTCTGCTCCTTGCTCACCCAAGATTGTTCTGCTATCTATCTTGGAGGTTACTTGAAAGGATATCCTTGTTGGAAAGTTTGCCTTAATAGTTCCTGTAATAACATCAACACTAGGTCTTTGAGTGGCCATTATAATATGAATTCCAGCTGCTCTAGCCATCTGAGAAAGTTTCTGGATATAGTTTTCTATTTCTTTTCCAGCCACAAGCATCAGGTCAGACATTTCATCAACTACAACCACTATATAAGGCATTGCTAAAACATGTTTTGAATTATAACCATCTATATTACGAACACCGTCTTTAGTCATAAGTCTGTATCGATTTTCCATTTCTTTAACAACCCACCCTAATACAGAAGCTGCTTTTTTGGCTTCAGTAATAACTGGACAAAGCAAGTGAGGTATACCCTCATAAGCTGATAACTCCAACATTTTTGGATCTATCAAAATAAATTTACATTTGTCAGGCGAGTGCCTGTAAAGTAAAGAAAGAATAATTGTATTAATACAAACAGACTTACCAGAACCAGTAGTACCGGCTATTAATAAATGTGGCATAGAGGCCAAATCTCCAACTATGGGAATTCCAGAAATATTTTTACCCAAAGCTATTGGTAATCTAATATCTTTCTTTGTAAAATCACTATTTGAAAGAATTTCGCTAAGGTAAACATTTTCCCGAGTTGAGTTGGGTAATTCAATACCAATTGTACTGCGTCCTGGGATTGTGGCAATTCTAGCAGATTCTGAGCTTGTATTTCTTGCAATATCATCTGAAAGATTAATAATTTTTGATACCTTAACACCTGCCGCTGGCTCAAATTCATTTAAAGTAACCACAGGTCCATGACTAACTTTCTTTATATTCCCACTAACACCGAAATCTAAAAGAATTTTTTCTAAAAACTCACTATCAATATAATCATCATCTCTAAGTTGTCCTTTATCTTTATGTGTTGGAATTTTTAATAAATCAATAGAAGGTAACTTAAATTTTTTTATTTTTTTATTATCAGTTGTATTTTCATTTTTTATAAAAGGTAGGTCTTCTTGGATTAGACTTTTAATTTCATCTTGAGGAATAAACTCACTAATCACCTCGTTTTCATTGGTATAATTTTTTTCTTTTCTTATAAATAAAAATTTAGATATTTTTTTAAGAAGATTATAAAAAGAATTAATTTTAAATTGAATACTAATTAAAAATAAAAATAAAGTTAATATAATTAAAAAATAATAAGAAATATTAGAATTGAAACTAATTATAGAGTTTAAAAAAGTTGTTTCTAAATATTTACCTATAAAACCACCGTTACCATTAATATAAAGCCTAAATGCATTGGAATAAAAATAAGAGAAAAACAAAGAACCAAATAATGAATATAAAATTATATAAAAAAAACTTTCTATTACTAAAAAAATTTTTTTATTTAAGAAAATATTTATTGCAGTTAGAATAAAACTAAAAGGGATTAAAAATGCAATTAAACCAAAAGATTGAAAAAAAAGATCTGCCAGGAAGCTACCTTGATAACCAAGAATATTTTTAATAACTGTATTATCTGGAAAAATAAAATTAGGGTCATCGGGAGAAAAACTAATTAGTGAAATGAGCAATAAAAACCCGATTATCGCACTTCCTATTGCGGCAATTTCAATAACTCTATTAATGACAAAATTTAATGCAGAACTAGCTAGTTTTTTTATTTTCATAAATTAATGAATCAAATTAATCACTTTGTATCATCTAATTTTTATTGTTAAAATTAAAAATTAATTATGAATATTTGTATTATAGGCGATGGGCTTACCAGTCTATCTTTGGCTAAAAATCTAATAAATAAAAAAATAAATATTCATATTTATTATAAGAATAAAATAAATAAATTAGCATTAGGACGAACTATAGGAATTGCAAAAAATAATTTTAAATTTTTTGAAAAAAAAATAGACATAATTAAAAAAAAGAGTTTTTGGCCAATAAAAAAAATAGAAATTTATTCCGAAAAATTAGAAAACAATAAAATCTTAAATTTTGGAGAAGATAATAGTATTTTATTTTACATGGTGAAAAATAATGAACTATATGAATCTCTAAATAACAAACTATTAAAGAATAAACGTTTTAAAAAAAAATTAATAAAAAATAATTTTTATGAAGATATATTAAATACAAAGAAATATGATTTAATTATTAACTGTGATCCAAATAATTTTATAACAAAAAGATATTTTTCAAAAAATATTGTTAAAGATTATTACAATCAAGCATTTACAACTATTTTAAAACATGAGGAATTAGAGAACAATACTGCAATTCAAATTTTTACAGAGTTGGGACCGATTGCATTTTTGCCAGTTTCAAAAGTGGAAACTTCAGTAGTTTTTTCAGTAGAGTTTAAAAACTATAACATCGATGAACAAGTCATTTCAGCCTTAATAAAGAAACATAACCCCAAATTTAAAATAAAAAAAATGTCAAAGTTAAAATTCTTTAAATTAAAATTATCAAACTTAAGAAACTATCATAATAAAAACATCTTAGCGTTTGGTGACATTCTTCATAAAGTTCACCCATTAGCAGGACAGGGATTTAATATGACAATTCGAGATATTAAAATTCTTTCAGAGATTATCCAGAATAAAATCGACCTTGGAATACAACTCGACGCACTTATATTTGAAGAGTTTGAAAAGAAAACTAAGCATTCAAACTTTATTTTTTCAAATGGAATCGATTTTATTTATGAATTTTTTAACTTTGATAAAAAAAATAAAGCAAAAAATATAACTAAAATATTAAAATACATTGGAAGAAATCAAAAAATAAGCAATACACTTATTAAGCTTGCGGATAAGGGTTTGAATTTTAGTAATTATTGAATTGTGGTATTCTCAAAATTATCATAATTATAAGTACTTAAAATCTCCGCAATTTTATTTTTCCGTGTTTCTAAATTTATAGTTTCTAAAAGAATCTGCTTTTCCTCAAGAGTAAATGGTGATGCCATGGCTAAAGCATTTATCGTCTCATTTAAATTTTGTTTTTCAAGAGATTTCCAGTTTATTATATAACCTTTTTTTTCAAACAATAATTTAAGATCTTTAAAAATTAACTCAAGATCAGAAAATTTTAATTCTTTTTTTTCTGCCTTAAAGTCTTCATCAAAACCGTCGAAACTAATTTCACACTCTCTATAAAGTTTATTATTATCTATTTCTTTTAAAACTGTAAATCTAGTTAAGCCTTTAAGATCAATTAAATATCTACCATCAGTAGTGTCTTTAAAATTTGTAATTTTTCCCAAACAACCAACGTTATGCAGATCAGAGATAGAATTAGTTTTATTATATTTTGGCTGTATTAAACCTATAAATTTATTTGTTTCTAAACTGTCTTTAATCATTTGAAGATATCTTGGTTCAAATACATTCAATGGCACAGTTGTTTGGGGAAAAATTATAAAATTTGAAAGTGGAAAAATTGGTATTGTAGTTGGAAAATTTTTTTTATTTTTCATATTTTAATTTGTAGAATTATTTATAATTAATAACAAATTAAACATGATAGTTTAAGAAAAATGAATAATTTAGCTAATAAAAATGTAAGAAATCTGATCAATTTTGCTCAAGTCAACAAAGATAATGGCAAATTGTTAGAAGCTAAAATTTTATTAAAAAAAGCAATAAAATTAGATGCCAAAAATGAATTAGCACTAAATAATCTTGCAAATATTTACAAGGAAACAAAAGATTTTGATCAATCAATCAAATATTATTTAAAAAGTAATTTTGTCAATCCATCTTACAAAGTAAGTAAAATTAATTTAGCTATATTATATCATGAAATAGGTAAATTAGATGAAGCACAAAAAACCTATAAAGAAATTATAAAAATTGATAAGTTTAATTTTGAAGTTTATTTTAAACTCTCCGAAATAAGTTTTGAATATTTTAGTGAAGAAGTAATATGTTTTATAGAAAATTCATTAAGAGACGAAGATATTTCCCTTCACGACAAAGCTGCAGGTTATTTTATTTTAGCAAAAGCAGAAAGATTAAAAAAAAATTTTAAAAAAGAATTTAATTATTTAAAACAAGCACACAATAATTGTCTTAAATCAAACATTAAAATCTATAACCAACCTTTATCATACTGGCTAGATGTTATACCTAAAAAATTTAATAAAATAGATTTTGCAAATGAAGCCTCAAACGAATTATGTAAGAAAATTAAACCTATATTTGTAATTGGACTACCTAGGTCTGGATCCACACTAGTGGAGGGAATAATTTCCTCGGGGTTCCTTAAAATAGAAAACGGTGGAGAAACAGCAATTATCAATTCTGAAATAATAAAGCAAAATCAAGATTTTAAAAAAAATAAACTAATTGTAGATTTAAATAATTTAAGTGAAAATATTTTAAAACGGTACGAAAATTTGAATCTTTTACAAAAAGATAAAAATTATTTTTTTACTGATAAATCTCTAGAAAACTTTTTTTATATTAAGTTAATATTAAAAATATTTCCAAATGCAAAATTTATTCATTGCGAAAGAAATTTGGTAGATTCTATTTTTGCAATATATGGAAATTTTTTTGATAAAATGTCTTGGACGCACTCATTAGAAAATATATTGAAGTATATAGATCAATATATAACTACTATCGATTATTTTAAGAAACTATATCCAGAAAAAATTTATTCAATAAAATTAAAGGATTTAACAGAAGATAGTTTGAACATGTCAAAAAAAATTTTCAAATTCTGTGATTTAGAATGGAGCAAATCTAGCCTGGAATTTTATAAGAGGAGAGATCTAATTTCTAAAACAGCAAGTAATACGCAGATTAGGAAAGCAATATATAAATATGATAATAATAAATATAAAATTTATAAAAAATTTCTAGAAAATCATGGGAATTCATATTCTTGGTTAAAAAAAATTTTATAAATACAATTTAGGTTTACAGTTTACTATTGATTGAAACTTAAAAAACCTCTATCTATATTATGTTTTAAGTGTGCGGGTCTAGCTCATTGGTAGAGCGAATCGTTGCCAACGATTAGGTAGAGGGTTCGATTCCCTTGACCCGCTCCATCAAACTGCACGTCAACACACCTCATGATACATTTATAACTCATTGAGCATTTGCTCATGTTTATTTGACTTAAAATAAACGTTAAAATATAATACTTTTAATGAATAATCTCTCTGATAAAAAATGTGCTCCATGTGAGGGGGGAATCTTACCCTTTGATATAAGTGAAATACATAAATACCAAAAAAAAGTAGATGGATGGAACTTAAATAAAAATGAAAAGAAAATCTATTTCTTAGAAAAAAAATTTACTTTTAAAAACTTTATTAATAGTCAGAACTTTGTCAATAAAGTTGGAGAAATTTCAGAAACAGAAAGTCATCACCCAGATATTTCTTTTGGATGGGGCTATGCTAAAATTATAATTACAACACATGCAATAGAAGGATTATCAGAAAATGATTTTATTCTAGCTGCTAAAATAGATCAGATTTTTAATGTCTAAAATGTCTTGTATTAGAAAAGACCAGAATAGTACCAGTTTGATTTGCAAATTTAATTACTTCTTTATCTCTTATTGATCCAGAAGGTTGTATTATGGCAGTAACACCTGACTGCACTAACTTTTCTATACCATCGACAAATGGGAAAAATGCATCTGAAGCTGCTACAATTTCATCATTTAAATTTTGAAATTTATTCATTTTATCTATTGCAATTTGACAGCTATCAAGTCTGCTAGGTTGCCCAGATCCAATACCCACAGTTGCTTCTTGACTAGCTAAAACAATCGCATTCGATTTAACGTATCTACATACATTGAACGCAAAAATTAAATTCTTCAGCTGAGATTTATTAGGCTTCTTTTTTGAAACTACTTTAAAATTTTTAATACTAAATTTTTCTATATCTTCAGATTGAGTTAAAATAGAATCATTGGCGGAACCAAACCTTACCAAATTTTTCATTACAAAGTTTGTTGCATCAATAAGACGTAAATTTTTTTTCTTTTTTAAAACTTTAATTGCCTCAGGCTCAAAGCCATTTGCAACAATAACTTCCAAGAAAATATTATTTAGCTCCATGGCTAGAGTTTTATTTATTTTATAATTACATGAAACTATTCCTCCAAAAGCACTTATAGGGTCACAAGCTAGTGCTAACTGGTAGCTTTTTAATTTATTTTTATTAATAGAAACGCCACACGGGTTAGCATGCTTAACGATAACGGATCCTGAATTTTTTGGTAAAGATTTGGAAATAGTTAGGGCAGCAAATATATCATTGTAGTTGTTATAACTTAGCTGCTTTCCATGAATTTGTTTAATATTTAAACTTTGTGTTTTTGAGTAAACAGCAGCATGTTGGTGAGGGTTTTCACCATATCTTAATTTTTCAATCAAATTTCCATAGATAATTTTTTTTTTTGGAAAATTATTATTTTTAATTTTGTTAAAGTAATTTGAGATTACAGCGTCGTAATAAGCTGTTTCAGAAAAGGCTTCTAAAGACATTTTTTCTCTAAATTCAAAAGACGTAGAACCTTTATTCTTTTCTATCTCATTAATTAGCTCACTATATTGACCTGAAGAAGTAATGACAGTAACATCGGCATAATTTTTTGCTGCTGCCCTAACCATTGTTGGACCACCAACATCAATATTTTCTATAATTTTTAAATGATTATTAGTCTGGTTTAGAGTTTTTTCAAAAGGATAGAAGTTAACAATAACAAGGTCTATTTCTTCAAAATTATTATTTTTTAAGTCTTTGCTATGAGATTTGTCATTTCTTTTACTTAAAATTCCTGCATGTATTTTTGGGTGTAGTGTTTTAACTCTTCCACCAAGTATTTCAGGAGAATCTGTGTACTCAGAAACTTCTAAACATTTAAATTTAAGTTTTTTTATTTCTTTATAAGTGCCACCTGAGCTTATTAAGTCAACTTTATGTTTGGCTAAAACTTTTAAAAGTTCTTTTAAATTTTTTTTATCAGAAACTGAGATTAGCGCTTTTTTAATTTTCTTCATTATAGTTTTGTAATTTCCCATTTTATAGTCTGGTTTTCATCATTAGTCATTCCAGAAATGACTATATTCTTATTATCAACAAAGTAGTCTTTTTTGCCAAAATATAGACCATTATCAATATTTATATTATTGTTATCAGAATTAAATTTCCAACCTTCACCATCAAGGTCTATAAGTATTGATTTATTGTCTTGGGTCTTCATTGCCTTAATATTAGGTTCTAAATGAAATCTAATTTCAAATTTTAAATTTTTAATATTATTTTTGAAAATTATTTTGTCATGCCCAATAAATTTTATATGCTCAGGATAAAATTCTATTTCTCTCTCATGAATAACACCATACTGCTTTAAATAACCATCATGTGCTGAATTAATTTTCCAGTAATTTTTCTCAAACACAATATTTTTTTTTAATATTTTTAATCCATGAGAAATTTTTGAACTTTCATTCTTAGTTTTATTAAAATTACATGAAGACCTATCATCTAAAATTAGAGCACTATGTATGGCACTTGATTTTGACAGCCTATTTAATTGGTGAGTATGGTTTTGATAATACCCAGAATTACAAATTAGTTTTTTTCCACTTGATATTATTTCAAAAGACAGTGAACCTGCTTGATAATTTGAAGAAAATTTTTTATCAGGACTTGACCCAACGTCCATGATAAGTGTGATTTTTTTGTTATTAAGAGCTGCATACCCCCCCAATTCACTGTTTTGATTTTTAAAACTATAGCCAAATCTTTTTAAATAATGATCAAAATCAATATTATTTGATTCATTATTACCGTTGAAAAGTAAATCTACTTTATTATTTTGCCAACAGAATGCATAAGCTTGACCTAAATAATATATATTTTCATTAATAAAATCAGGTATCTCACTTTGAGATTCTTTGAACCACTCTCTAATTAAAATAAAATATTTTAGGTAAAAGCATAACTGTCTGATGTTTCTTGATTTTGGAAAAGCATCATTATCAAAAGAAAATTTTATAAGTTTTCTTAACAAGTTTAACCCTGTTTTTAAACACTGGTCTTTATCCTTGTAGGATAAACCTGTTAAAATAATAGCTGCACAGCCTATCATTTTGTCGTCAACCCACTCCGATCCATCTATTTCATTAATCAAATGATTAATTTGTTTTTTTATGACTGAATTGAATTTATTCTTATAATCAGCGCTACCATCTTCATAAGTAAGTCTAGAGTTAGAAATCCAAGCAATTATTCTCTTAGCTACTATATCAACCTCCCAACTTTTAGGGCTATACCACTGATTCCTTTCTATCCATTGTAAAATCACGTTTTGGGTATTTTTTTTTGAAGATCTTAAATCCAAACTAAATAACCAAAAAAAACTATTTAAATTCTTATAGTCTTTTTTCTTTAATTTTTTGTTATCCCATATCTCATTTAATGAATAATTTTCGATATTAATTTTTTTTTTATCATATTTTACAAGCGAGTCTAACAAGTTAGGACTTGGGTAGTATTCTAAAGAACCAACAATAGAAGGCGTAATTTTTCGGTTATAAATATTTGACTTTAAATATAGTGAGCGAGTTTTTTTTTTAGAAAATATATATGAATTATTAATAAGATTTAATAAATTATTAAAAATCATTATTCTAACTTGATTTTAAAAGATCTATATTTTTTTTTATATTGCCATTATTGTTTTTGAATACTGCAGTACCAGAAACTAAAATATTGGCACCAGCTTCAATGGCCAATTTGTTGTTATCAAAGTTAATTCCACCATCAACCTCAATATCAAAATTTAAGTTTTTTTGATCTTTAATTTTTCTTAATTCTTTAATTTTATCCAATACTTCAGGAATAAATTTCTGCCCTCCAAATCCAGGATTTACACTCATAATTAAAACTAAATCAATTTCATCCAACAAATCAGTTATTAGGTCAATCCTAGTTTTAGGGTTTAACGAAACCCCAACTTTTTTATTTAAATTTCTGATATGGTAAATAGACTCTTTTAAATTTTCTGTTGCCTCAGGATGTATTGTTATAATATCAGCCCCAGCATCAGCATAATCTTGAATATATTTATGAACAGGAGATATCATCAAATGAACATCAAAAGGCAGTTTTGTATATTGTCTTAACGCTTTAATAATAGGAGGTCCCATAGTTAAGTTTGGAACAAAATGGCCATCCATCACATCTACATGAATCATATCAGCACCACCTTCTTCTAGTCTTTTAATTTCATTTCCTAACTGACTAAAGTCAGCAGATAAAATTGAAGGTGAGATCTGTATTTTTTTCATTGATTACTACATTAGTAGTATCAATTTTATTTTTAATTTGAATTAATTATTTGCCAAAAATACGATAAATTTCTGTAGCAATTTCACTTTCTAAAGGAAAAGACAACATTCCCATAACAGAATACCCTAACAGATATGGCATAAGGTAAAATCTGACCATATAAAAAAACCAAGCCACATAAAGAGGAATAAGTGGTTCTATAATAAATGAAGGAGTGATTGGCTTAAATAAACGAATTAATGGGTTCGTTAATTTTACGAAAGCTTTCATAAAAAAGAATTCTGAGTTTTCTCTTTGAAATATATTCATTGCAACTCTTCCAATGAGGGTCCACATAACTACACCTAAAATATAATCAATTATAAGAATAATAGGATGAATTTCTGGCATAGATATAAAAAGGAATTTTGTTTTTTACTTTATTAAAGGGCGAAACAAATCGCCCCTCAATATAAATTTTAATTAGTGTTGTTTTCCAAGAATTGTTTTACCACTTGGAATACGAAGCTCGTCAACCATTGCTTGTGTTTTTGCATCTGGTTCGGCAGTTGCTAAACTTACAGCAACCATAGACACTAAACTAACTAATGCTCCAACGATACCGAATGTAAGCTGAGTAATACCCCAGAATCCAGATCCACCAGTACGTACCCAAATTAAGTACGCCATACCAGAGCCTAATCCTAATAGCATTCCTGCAACAGCACCAGGACCATTCGCTCTCTTCCACCATACACCTAGTACAAGTGGGAAGAACAATCCTGACATCGCAAAATCAAAAGCCCAGATTACTGAACCTAAGATCCCTTGGATACCCATCGCGGCAATAGTTGCTCCAGCAAAACCAATTAGCACAAGTAATACCCTTGCAACAATTAATCTTTTCGCAGCTTCTGCTTTTGGATCAATGATCTTGTAATACAAGTCATGAGACAAAGCATTGGCAATTGCTAAAACTAAACCATCAGCAGTAGACATGGCAGCAGCCATACCTCCAGCAGCAACCAGACCTGAGATTACATACGGTAATCCAGCAATTTCTGGTGTAGCTAACACAACGGCTTTACCACCCATGAAAAACTCATTTAATTCAAGAGTTCCATTTCCGTTAAAGTCGCTAACAAACATTAGGTTAGCTTGGTTCCAGTTTTGATACCAATCTATTGCTTGAACCTCAGCTATTGATTTACCAATAATCCCTGTTGAAAGTGTTGGATCAATCAGTGATAATTTTGATAATGTCGCTAACATCGGTGCAGTTGAGTATAAAACGAAGATGAAAAGTAGCGACC
>Ga0308004_10000720_pt1 | contig 15121 bp, 11 predicted proteins | sample Neamet38_FD_203156 | JGI IMG/M metagenome (GOLD analysis project Ga0308004, IMG submission 203156) | Marine microbial communities from water near the shore, Antarctic Ocean - #38 | ecosystem: Environmental > Aquatic > Marine > Unclassified | place: Southern Ocean | collected 2014-06-06 | reverse complement strand
ATTAATTTCCAGGCTTTTTTATTTTTTGGATTTTTAAATGTACTTCCACACGTTTTAATTTGACTGGGTTGAGAATTTTTTTTTCTTTCAACCATTGCTCGTTGCTTTTCTATAATTTTTTTTTTTAATAATTTATTTCCTTTTAGTTTAACGCTTGTAATAAGTAAATTTTCATCAAGATTAGTGTTTCGGTAAGAAAATTTAATATCTTTAGCTGCAATTTCTTTTACGTCACCTCTAGTGTTGATTGTTGTAATTGAGTGAAGTATTTGTGAAATATCATTCCCATAACATCCGGTATTCATTCTTACGGCGCCTCCAATTGAGCCAGGTATGCAAGCTAAAAACTCTAACCCTGTTAGAGAATTCTCCATTGCAAAATTAGCTATCTTTTTGTCTGATGTTGCCGCTCCAACTTCTATTATATTTTTTTGATTTAATTTTATGCGGGAAAAAGCTGGGCCTAATTTAATTGTAATTCCTCTAATACCTCCATCTCTTATTAGTGTATTTGAACCTGCGCCTAATATTGTAAATTTTTTTGGTTTTTGTTTTTCTATAAAAAAAAATATATCTTCTAGGCTGTTAGGTTTAAAAAATATTTCTGCCGGCCCTCCTAGGTTGAACCAGCTATAGTTAGATAGATTTTCGTTAATTAAAATTCGTTTTCCGAATTTTGTTTTCATCTCTTTTGACGCTGTCATCATAGATTGGTTTTAAGATTATACATCCATTTTGAAATAGATCCAGCTCCCATGCCTATTACTATTTCATTATTTGTTAAATTTTTTCTTAAATATTTTGTTATTTCAAGCTCATCTTTAATTATTACAACTTGAACTTTAGAAAACTGTGAAATTAATTTACCGAATTTAAGTTGTCCGTATTTTTTATCTATAGATTCTCCCGCTGCATAGACTGGACATAAGATTAATTGATCTGTTTTCATAAAGCATGATGCAAACTCTGATTTTAAGGTTCTTACTCTTGAGTATCTGTGGGGCTGAAATATAGTAATGATTTTTCTTTTGGGCGCTACTTTTCTGACTGCTTCTAATACTGATTTTATTTCTGTTGGATGGTGAGCATAATCGTCATAAAATTCTATCTTATTCTTTTTAAAAACTTTTGTTAATCTTCTTTGTACTCCCGAAAAACTATTTAATGCTTTTTTTATAATTTTTATTTTTAAACCTAGGTTCAAACACAAAGCTATTGCCGCTGTTGCGTTTAAAACGTTGTATTTACCAATTAGTTTTAATGAAATATTTTTTATGTGTAGATGTCTTGACCCAATATTTTTAATTTTTAAGTCAAATTTTGTATAATTAATTGAATATCTTGGATTGCTAATTTGATAGTTAGCTTTCTTGTCGAATCCATATGTAAAATAATTTTTTATTTTTAATTTTCTTAATATCTTTTTTATGTGTAAGTTGTCCAGGCACAGAAAAGATTTACCAATAGGAGGTGTTTTCTCTATAAAGGTAATAAATGCTTTTGTTAAATTTTTAAAAGTTTTATAAAAATCTAAATGTTCCTTATCGATATTAGTCACAATAGAATAGTTAATTGGAATTTTTAAAAAACTGCCATCAGACTCATCCGCTTCTACAACGGCCCACTCTCCTTTGCCCAATTTGGCATTATTTTTTAATGAATTGATAACTCCACCATTGATGATTGTAGGGTCTAATCTGGCTGTTGAGATAATTTTAGCTACTAAAGAAGTCGTAGTTGTCTTGCCGTGAGAACCTGTAATAATGATATTTTTTTTTAAATCAATTATATTTGCCAACATCTCTATACGATCATAAGAAGGTATTTTTAATTTTTTAGAATAAAATAGTTCAATATTATTTTGTTTTATTGCTGAAGACTTAACCACAATAGTTACGTGTAAAATATTTTTTTTTGAATGGCCTTTTAAAATTTTAATACCTAATTTTTTACAATTATCCGTATTTTTATTTTCATTTATATCACTTCCTTGAACGTTAAATCCCATAGTTTTCATTATTTGTGCCAGACCACTCATGCCTATACCGCCTATACCAATAAAGTGTATTACTTCTTGTTTTCCGATTTGAAATTTATTCATTTTTTAAATTTTCAATTAGTTGATTAATTTTAAAAAAAGTTTTTTTATCACTGTGGTTTTTTTGTTTTTCAATCATTTTACCTAATAATTTTTTATCTTTATAAAGTAATTTTATCAAAGGAAATAATTTTTCATTGACCTCATTTTCTTTAACTAAAAGGCTATATCCTTTTTCTTTAAAATAAATTGCATTTTTTTCTTGATGTGAGTCAGCTGCATACGGATAGGGAATGGATATAAAGGGTATCCTACAATTTATCAATTCAGCTGTGATAGATGAGCCAGATCTGGTGATAGCTAACTCCGTTTTTGAAAAATATTTTGAAATGTTGTTGGTAAATTTGAACAATTTAAAATCAATATTTAAGTTTTTGTATATTTCATTAAGTTTTTCTACTTGTGATTCTATGCATTGCTGAAATATTTTTATTTTAATATTTTCTTTTACACATCGCTCAAATACAGTGGGCAATAAATCTCCAAATGATTTCGCTGCCTGGCTCCCTCCTAAAACTAATATATTTAATATGTCTGGCGCAAATTGATTATTTTTTTTAAAGTTTAAAATTTCTTCTCTAATTATATTTCCTGTGACAACTATTTTATACTTATATTTATTTTTGACACCAATGAGATTTTGATATGATACAAAAATTTTATAAGCGAATGGAAGTAAATACTTATTGCTCTTGCCTATTTGAATATTATTTTCATAGATAATAAATGGTATGTTCAATGTTCTAGCTGCAATACAGACGGGAAAAGAAGCGTAGCCACCCATACCAAAAACAACTAGGGGCTTTGCTTTATATAAAATTACTAAAGACTTTGTGTAAGAAAAAAATATTAGAAATACTGAAAAAAAACTATTTACTATATTTTTCTTAAATATTGTTGCAGAATTATTTAAAATTAATTTTATACTTTTATGTTTATCTAAATATTTTAATCCTCTTTTGTCAGTTATAATTTCTACTAGATAATTATCTTTTATAAAATTCTTTGCTAAACTATACGCAGGAAAAATGTGTCCACCTGTCCCCCCTGTAGCAATTAAAATTTTATTTTTATTAATAGGTTTCATTTAAAGGTCTTCTCTTTGTAAAGTTTAGTGTAATACCTGCTAGTATTGCGCTGCCAATCATCGATGAACCACCATAACTTAGGAATGGCAATGTCATGCCGGTAGTTGGGAGCAAACTAGTGTTTACCCCAATGTGAATAAACGTTTGGAAGATTAAAAGCGTAGCAAGACCTGAGAGTGAGATTTTAATAAATTTTTCATTTTCTGAGAGTGCAAATTTAATAATCCTAAAAGAAATGTATAAGAATATGCAAACTATGAGTATTGAAATTATTGATCCAAACTCTTCGGCAATAACAGAAATAATGTAGTCTGTATGTGCTTCGGGTACTCTGTCTTTTAACGTTCCTTCTCCCATGCCCTGACCAGTTAAGCCTCCTTCTCTAATGGCATCTAGAGCATTGTTAGCTTGAATACGATCACCTTTTGTCGGGTCAAAAAAAGTTTCAATACGTTTAAAAATATAAGAAAACTTATTAGGAAAAGTGAAAAGCAAGCCTGCTACAAAAGTAAAAGTTATACCCAAAAGGCCGAAAATGAAGATTAATTTTATACCTGAAATAAAAATAATTGCTGACCAAGATAAAATTAACAATATAGTTTGCCCAACATCCGGCTGGTTCAATAAAATAATACAGAGCAGGGTTAATACTAAAAAACTTAAAAAATAAGACATATTAGAAGTGCACGAGCTGTCTTTGGACAAAATTTTTGCAATAATGAGAATAAAAAAAGGTTTTAAAACTTCTATAGGTTGAAAGCGGAAAAAAAATAAATTTAACCAACGTTTTGAACCTTTTACTTCAATCCCCAAAAAAAAAACTAAAACTAAAGAAAGCAATATAATAATAAATATTGGTACTAAAATTTTTTTAAAAAAATCTAACTGAATACATGAAATTAAAATCATTAAAAAAATTGCAGACATTGCAAAAATAAAATGTTTAGAGAAAAAAAAATAGTAATCTTTATTTAATCTTTCGCCGGCTAAAGATGAAGTAGATGAAAATGAAAAAAAAATGCCCAAAACAAACAATAAAAGGAAACTTATAAATATAGTTTTATCTATATTCCTCAAATAGTTTTGAATATTTTCTTTAAAAAAATTTTTTAACATAATCTTTAGTTATTTTTTTAAATTGATTTCCTCTATCTGCAAAATTCTTGAACTGATCGTAGGAAGCACTAGCTGGGCTAAAAAGAACAGTAGCTTTATTTTTTTTTACTAAAAGTAACTCTTTAAAAACTTCTTCGATTGCTTTTTTTAAATTGAAAGATATTTTATATTTTATTTTTTTCATTACCTGATTCTTAAAATAAGTTGTTGTTTTGCCGATAATAAAAGATTTAATTATATTTGAACTTATTCCTTGTAAATTAAACCTATCTCTAATTTTGGGTATCCCTCCAAGAATCCAAAATATATTTTTATTATTTTTTAACGCGTATTTTGTTGAGTCAAAACTTGTTGCTTTCGAATCGTTAATAAAAATTATTTTATTTTTTTTTAAAAATATTTCATGTCTGTGGGGCAATCCTTTAAAGCTATTAACTGCTTTAAAAAATATTTTTGTTTTTACCTTAAATATTTTTGATATCTGATGAGCAAAAGCTAGGTTTTCTAAATTAGGGCTAGAAATTAAATAGTCATTGGTGATTTTTTTTTTATGTGTGTTGCTTAAAAAATTTTTTTTTATGATCTTTAATTTGCTCAAATATTTTTTTTTTTTAAAAAATTTAATGTGTTTTTTATCAGTTAATAGAGCAATATCTTTATTATTTTGTTTTGAAAATATCTTAAATTTTGAATTTTTATAATTCGATACTGTATTGTGCCAATCTAGATGGTCAATACTAATATTTAATATAGCTGCTAATGTTGGTTTTATAAATTTTGTATTTGCTAACTGAAAAGATGACGCCTCTATAATCACTACTGAATTTTTTTTTATTTTTAAGTCTAGTATTGGCTTACCGATATTACCCCCAAGTTGCGCGTCTAGTCCGTTAGCTTTAAGTATGTGTTGAGTTAACTTACATGCTGTTGATTTTCCATTAGTGCCCGTTATTACTATAGATTTTATGTCTTTTTTTTGCATATAAAATAAATCGAGATCTGAAATTATTTTTTTTCTATTTTTACTTAATTTTAATTTTAATTTTGTTTTTTGAATGTTTATTCCAGGGCTAACTATAATATAATCCACTATGTCTAATATTTTTTTAAATGAGTTAAATTTATTTTTATTGTTTTTGTTTTTCTTATCATCCCATGTATAAATTTTTTTTATATTTTTTTTTTTTAAAAACTTTAATGCAGAATTGCCAGACAAACCAAGCCCGTAAACAGCAAATGAACTATCTTTTATTGATTTTGATATTTTCATTAATTATCGCAACTTTAATGTAGCTAATCCAACTAATGCTAAAATTATTGCTATAATCCAGAATCTTATTACTACAGTTGATTCTGGCCAGCCTTTTTTTTCAAAATGATGGTGTATGGGAGCCATCATAAAAACTCTTTTACCGGTTAATTTAAAAGATAAAACTTGAATAATGACAGAGACAGTCTCAAGAACAAAAAGCCCTCCGATTATAGCTAAAACTATTTCGTGTTTAACTATAATGGCTACAGCAGCTAATGATCCGCCTAAAGAAAGTGACCCTGTGTCTCCCATAAATATTTTAGCTGGCGGTGCGTTATACCAAAGAAACCCTAGACATGAGCCAAAAATAGCTCCACAAAATATACTTAATTCACCTACATTTTGTACGTAAGGAATTTTTAAATATTCTGCAAAAATTATATTACCAACTACATAACTTATAAGGGTGTAGGACAGGGCCACTAGCATTACAGGAACAGTTGCAAGGCCATCTAAACCATCTGTTAAATTAACTGCATTCGACGCTCCAACAATAACAAAAATTGCAAATGGTATAAAAAAAATACCCATAGGCAAAATTAAATTTTTAAAAAAAGGGAAGTATAAATTATTTAAAAATTGATGTTCAGAATGTTTGAGTAGAATATAAATAGCGATTAAGCTAATTGTAATTTGACCTAAAAGTTTTAGCTTTGAGCTCAAACCTCGGGAATTTTTTTGTTTAATCTTTAATAAATCGTCAATAAAACCTAGAAGCCCAAGACCTATAGAAACAAAAATTACTGTAAGAACGTATATATTGCTCAGATCTCCCCATAAAAATGTTCCCAAAAAAATACCCAATATAATAATTAACCCTCCCATTGTAGGGGTTCCTGATTTTTTTATTATATGATCTAGTGGGCCATCTTGTCTTATAGGACCTGATATCTGGTTTTTTTTAAATATTCTTATTAGGGGCTCTCCAATTATAAAAACTGTTATGAATGATGTGACTATAGAAAGTCCCGTTCTAAACGTTATGTATTTAAATACATTTAGAAAAGAATAGCTTTCTGTAAGAGATGATAAAAAACTAAATAGCATATTTGTGTCCTAAAATAATTAATTTTGATAATCTGTTTAAACCCGTAGCATTTGAACCTTTTATCATTAAGTAATCATTTTGATTTATAGTATTTGAAAAAATTTCATCGAAGTCACCTAGGTTTTGTAAAATATTTCCTTGTTTAGATTTATAAGTTTTTTGATAGGTTTTAAAAGCACTTTTCCCATATACAAACAACTTGTCAATATCACTATGATTAATGAAATAAGCTAAATTTTCGTGATACTTATCTGATTTTTGACCTAATTCCAACATATCGCCAAGTAATAAAAATTTTTTTTCATGATTTCTTTTGATGTTTGAAAAATTACGAATAGCATTTTTTACTGAAGAAGGATTGGCGTTATAACTTTCGTCTATAAGCTGGAATTTCTTTTTATATCTTAAAATATGATTTATTTTTCCTCTACCTTCCACTGGCTGGAAATGATCTTGAAAATTTACTATTTTTGCTAGATCTAAATCTAAGACATGAAGGGTGAGTAAGGTAGACAGTATATTTAAAATAACTAGAGGATTAGTATTTTTAACTTTTAAATAAATATTTTTATTTAATACTCTAATGTGAAGGTTGTTATATTCTTTATTTAATTTACTATTTATTAGTTTAGCACTAGCTTTGCCTGACAAGCCAAAAGATAAAACGTTAATTTTTCTTTTATTTGCAAGTTTTAAAAAAAAGTTAAAATATTTATCGTCTCTGTTCAGAATTAAATAGCCACCTTTATCTATGTTCTGAATAATTTCAGACTTTGCTTTAGCAATCCCATTTAGATTGTTAAAATTTTCTATATGAGCTTCTCCTATGTTTGTAATTATCGCTATGTTGGGTTTGACAAAACTAGAGAGTCTTCTTATTTCACCTCTATTACTCATGCCAATTTCAAAAACTCCGTACTTATGATCATTTTCCAAGTTACACAAACTAAGAGGTACACCAATATGATTGTTGTAAGATTTTTCTGAAAAATAAGTTTTTCCATATTCGTTTAGTATTTTGCCGATCAATGTTTTGAGTGTAGTTTTTCCAGAACTTCCAGTTATGGCGATAACTTTTGCGTTTATGTTATTTCTTTTTAAGATAGCTAGCTTGTTTAAAAATTTATTGGTGTTGGGACATTTAATTAATTTATTTTTATCTAATTTATTAATATTTCTTTGTACAACACAGTAATTAGCTTTATTTTTTAGCGCTTCTCTTGCAAAGAAATGTCCATCATGGTTTTTACCTTTTATAGATATAAAAAGATTGTCTTTTTTGATTTCTTTTGAGTTGATTGAGACTCCTTCAAATCTTAGCTTATTTTTTTTGACTAATTCTTTGATAATTTCTGAGTTGAAAATTTTATTATAATTTTTTTTGTCAAATTTAATTTTTTTGTTGCTAATATTTTTTACTATCTCTTTATCTGAAATATTAATAATTTGATTACCGTAAGTTTGGCTTGTTTCATGTCCTTTTCCAGCTATTAGGATAACACTATTGGGCTTTGACCCTACAATCGCAGCTTCAATAGCCTTAGCTCTCCTGGGTATTTCGTTAATACTTAACTTTTTTTTAAAACCTGACATGATCATTTTTCTAATCAACTTTGGGTTTTCATTTCTTGGATTGTCATCTGTTACATAGATTTTTCCTGCATTTTTTTCACATATGATTGCCATTTTAGATCTTTTTCCTTTGTCTCTTTCACCTCCGCATCCAAAAACTATATCTGGTTTAATTTTATAATGTTCCCTAAGTGTTTTAAAAACTGTGTCGAGAGCTGCTGGAGTATGAGCATAATCAATAAATATTTTTGTTTTATTGGGTGTGATTTTTATTAACTGAAGTCTCCCATTCACTTCTTTTATATTTCTTGCAAAGGTCAAAATTTTTTTAATATTAAGACCAGACAGGTTGGCTGCAAGAATCGACATAAATAAATTCTTAACCTGAAATAATCCAATCAAAGGAATCTTAATCCTGTAGTTTTTCTTATTATATTTAAAAATAACATTTTGAAAATTACCATCAGGTTTAACCAACTTAATTTGAATTTTAGAGTTTTTTTTCCCAATTGTCAGTAGATTTAAATTATTTTTTCTAACAATACTTTGTAGTTTTGTAAATTCTGGGATTCCATTGTCGGTAATTATATTTTGTTCTTTTTCTAATAACTTGGAAAATAAAATTAATTTCGCATTTAGATAGTTTTTCATATTTTTATGATAATCAAGGTGATCTTGAGAAAAATTTGTAAAAATTGCAGTTTTAAAATTTAATCCATTTAATCTACCTTGCTCTAGTCCATGACTAGAGGCTTCTAGAATGACATTATCAATGCCTGACGTTTTAATTTTTTCAAGCTCTCTGTGTAATGAAACAATATCTAAAGTAGTCAGATTGGATCTTGTTATTTTATTGTTTATTTTAATGCCTAAAGTTCCTAAGGATGCAACACGAATTTTTTGTTCTATTAGAATTTGGTGATAAAAATCAGCAACTGAACTTTTTCCATTAGTGCCAGTAACAGCTATAATATTTTTTGGTTTTTTTGGGTAAAATATCCTACAAGCGTCTGTTATAGTTTTTCTAATATTCTTGACCTTTATAACTGATATTCTTTTGTTTTTTATTTTACAATTTATGTCACAAACTACAACTTTAGCTCCATTTCTGATTGCGTTAAGAATATAATTTTCTCCATTGTATTTCGTGCCTTTTACAGCAAAAAATAAATAATTTTTTTTAATTTTCCTGCTATCAAGAGATAATCCTTTTATGTTAATTTTTGTAATACCAATTGGTACGTTTTTAATTATTTTTTTTAACAACATGAGTATTGTGAACCTCGTTGTTGTTTATGGCTAAAATAGGTCCAATCTTTTCTATTATTTTGCCTGAGACGTAAACAGAGTTCCATCCTGCTTCAGTTCTAGAAATATTGGCTGTAGGCTTACCCTCGTAATTATAAATAAGATGTGGTGCGCCCTTAGGGTCATCAAGAATGACAAGTAGAACGTATTTTGGTTCGTGTGATGGGAATATAGAAATAAATGTATTAATATTTTGCTTGCTGTTTGTGTAATTTTTTGCAGTGCCTGTTTTACCGCCAACCTCATACCCAAAGATATTTGCATTACTAGCAGTTCCTCTTTTTTCAGACACTATTTTTCGCAATATTTTATTCATTTGATCGCTAGTTTTTTTGGAAATAATAGAATTTCTACTTTCAAAATTAAAATTTTTTTCTAACAGTAATGTTGGCTTGATCGTATATCCTCCATTTGTAATGGATGCATAAGCTGCCGCAGCTTGTAACGGTGTAGTCGTAATACCGTGTCCAAAAGATACAGTTTCTAATTTGCATTTTCTCCACTTAAAATTATGAGGTCGCCCTACTTCTTCTAGCTCAAAATCTATAACTTTTAAAAGTCCAAGATTTTCTATAAATTTTTTTAATTTAATTTCACCAATTTGTCTTGCAATCATTAAAGAACCTATATTTGAAGATCTTATTAGAATATCTTCAACTGATAGGCTTTCAGGAAAATCATGCATGTCACTAATGTTATGAGTGGAACATTTAACATTGTCAGGAATGTTATTAATTATGGTATCAGGAGATAAAATATTTTCTTCAAGTGCAAGAGCAACGGTAAATGTTTTGAACACTGAGCCAAGTTCATAAACACCTTTTGTAATTAGATTCATGTATCTAATATCCGAAATGTTTTCTCTAATATTTAAATTATAATCAGGCAAAGAAACTAGAGATAAAACCTCACCACTGTTTACTTCCATTAGTAATCCACCCGCTGCATTTGCTTGAAAATCTTCCATGGCTTTCATTAATTGTGTTTTAATTAAAAATTGAATATTTGAGTCTAAGGCTAAAACTAAAGGTTCTTTTATTTTTTGACTATCTCTTAGTTCTCTATCAAGGTAATTTTCAATTCCTGAGATTCCATAATTATCGTCGTCTATTTGACCCAGAACATGGCTGTACAAATGACCGTGTGGATACACTCTTCTTTGAAACAATTCAGTAATTATTCCCTTTTCACCTAAGGACCACAATCTATTTCTTTCATCTTCAGTCAATCTTCTTTTTAAGTAAAATCTCTTTTGATTTTCTAATTTTTTTCTTAATTCTATTGAAGAAATTTCAGGGAAATTTAATTTAATTTTTAAAATAAAATTTTCTTTATTTTTTATAAGTTCTGGTTTAACTGCAGCATGATAAGAATTTATATTTCGAGCCATAAGTTCTCCATTTCTGTCTAATATATCTCTTCTTAATAGTGGGTAGCTATAATCTACTTTGTTAAACCCTAGAAAATTAGATTCTTGGATAGAAATAGAAAAAATAGAAATTGAAAAAATAAGTATTAAAGAAAAGAAAAAAGAAAATAATGCATAGAATCTATCTTCATAAATTGTAGATTTTTTTTTAATTTGATTTTTTTTTGTTGCGTCAAGAAAATCATCAAAAAAAAAAGATTTTTGATTTACGTGAACAAAATTTTTTTTATTATTTTTTCTCATTAATTAAAATTTTAGTTATTTTTTTTTGTTCAGATTTAAAATCTTCAATGTTCAAATAAATTTGTGATAAATCTAAATTCTTAAATTCTTGATTAAAATATTTATCAATTTTACTAGATAAAACGGCTGGTGAAGCTAAATACTGAAACTCTAAATTACCTTCTAGTAAGTTTTTTTCTAGGTCAAATATTTCACTTTCATAACTTTTAATTTTTTTTTCTATTAATCTACTTTCATTTTTAATTATGGGAATCGCTATAAAAAAGGAAATATAGATTAAAATTATTATTAATTTTTTTTTTTTATATATTTGCATTTTCAATATCTATGTATTTTTTAAATTTCTCTTTAAATTCTTCTGGATAAATAAATTCTTGTTCTGTGCGAACTGCCTCTCTTAATTTTGCCGATCTTGATGCAGGGTTTTTAACTAACTCCTCTGGACTTGGTGTTACAAAGTTGTTTTTGTAACTTTCAAAAAAAAAGTTTTTTTGATTATTTATAGTTGGCATGTATCTTGATGGGTTAGATTTATTAGAAGAATAGTTGGTAAAATAATATTTAATAATTTTATCTTCAATTGAATGAAAACTTATAACAATTATTTTTCCTCCAAATTTAATGAGCTTAGATGCTTTAATTAAACCTTCTATTAATTCTGTAGTTTCTTTATTTACGAATATGCGTAAAGCTTGAAATGTTTTTGTACATACGTTTATTTTTTTATTATAATTTTTTTTTTTACTTAATTCTATTATGCGTACTAATTCTGTAACTGTATCAATTTTTTTTAGTGCCCTTGCTTTGATAATGTTTTTTGCAATTTTACCTGCTTCCCGTTCTTCCCCAAGAATTTTTATTATTGACTTAAGACTTTTTTCGTCCAGTCTATTAATTACAGCTTCAGCAGAGATTTTTGTAAGCCCCATTTGCATGTCTATTTTTTCATTAGATTTAAAAGAAAACCCTCGACTGTAATCCTGAAGCTGAAAAGTTGACAGGCCTAAATCAAAAATAATTACATCAGGTCTGTTTTCTTTTTTTATTATTTTATCCAGGTCGCTAAATTTTTTATTATAAAAAATAAATTTATTTGGAAAATTTTTTTCTAGGTTTTCTGCTCTATTAGCGGCAGATTTATCTCTATCTAAAGCTATAACTTTATTGTTGGAAAATTTTAATAATTCTCTAGAATACCCGCCACCACCGAAGGTGCAATCTATGATTAGCTGATTTTTTTTAATAGATAAACAGGATTGAATAACCTCATCTAACATCACTGAAAAATGTTTTTTTTCCAGTGATGAAATAATAGTATTCATTAAATTTTTTTTTTTTTCATTAAAACTTTTGTCTTCTTAAGAATGCAGGAATCTCAAAATCTTCTTCCTGAGTGTTCTCTTGATCAAAAAGTTTTTGTTTTGTGTCTGTAGACGTAGTTAAGTTTTCATTTAGAGAGGTCTCTTCAGAAAAAAGTTTTGGCGTGTATTCTTCTTCCTGAGATAGAATAGGTTCTCCATTAGGTGATACTTCTTCTATTGAATCAAGTTCAAATAATGTTTCACTACTTGTCTCGTCTATGTTTGTTTTATCCTCAAAAGAATTATTCACATGTTCATCTAAGAAGTGCTCTTCATTGTTATTTTGAGTTGTTGTTTCTTCTTGAGCGTTAATGTTTTCTTCCTTAATATTTAAAGATGAAGCTTCTGCCTCGTCTACTTCAAATTGCTCATCTAATTTTAAAGCTGTCGCACCACTAATTGAACTATTAACAGAATTATTTTGGATCATTGTCCCTTTAGAAAATAACCCTGCATCAGAATAGCCACTATTTCTATTTTGAATACGGTTTACTATATTGACAACTCCAGTAGTGCTAGCTACCTCTCCATCTAAAGCAGTTGCAACTATGGATACTCTCATTTTTCCATTAAGAGAATCGTCTTTAATAGCTCCAAAAATTAATTCTGCTTCTGGGTCTACCTCTGCTCTAATTTTGTTTACTGCTTGATCTACTTCAAAAAGTGTTATGTCTTTTCCGCCAGTTATATTAACTAACAAGCCTTTCGCTCCTTTAAGTGAGTAATCATCTATTAATGGATTATTTAAAGCCATGTCGGTTGCAGTTAAAGCTCTATTCTCACCTTCGGCTTCACCAGTACCCATCATAGCTTTGCCCATTGAACTCATAACAGTTTCAACATCTGCAAAATCTAAATTTATAATTCCTGGTTTAACCATAAGATCAGTAATACTTTGAACGCCGTGGTTTAAAACATCGTTAGATAAATGAAATGAATCTTCAAATGTTGTCGTTTCACTTGCAACCTTAAAAAGATTCTGATTTGGAACTACTATAGAAGTATCTAAATGTCTTTTTAGTTCGTTCATTCCTTCTATTGCTCTACGCATTCTTTTAGGACCCTCATAAGAGAAGGGAAGAGTGATTACTCCAACAGTTAGAATGTTAAGTTCTCTTGCTGCTCTAGCAATTACACTTGATGCACCAGTTCCTGTTCCGCCCCCCATACCAGCAGTAATAAAGACCATATTAGCGCCTTGTAAAAAATTTATTATTTCATTTAAAGATTCATCTGCAGCTGCTTGTCCAATGTCATGTTTTGCTCCAGCTCCTAAACCCTGAGTCAAACTTGTTCCTATTTGAATTCTTGCGTCAGCTTTACTTAATTTTAAATCTTGAGCATCTGTATTAACTGCAACAAATTCTACACCTTGCATGCCTGCTTCTATCATGGCATTTATTGCATTTCCGCCAGCACCACCGACACCTAAAACTAAAATTCTTGGTTTTAATTCCTTAAGCTCTCCACTACCTATTCTTATTGTCATGTTTTCTCCCCTGTTAGTTTGTTGTCCCATTTTAAGTTAGATCTATTTTGATATGCTTTTTTTCTTGCGACTATTTTAAATTTTTCAAAAGAGCTGGGTTCCCATATTTGAAAAGTTTTGCCTAAACCAACAAACAAAATATTATTTTTAATTCTTGCGTGGTCTATTAATTTGTCAACAAGTAAGACCCTGCCTTCACTATCGAACTGTAAGCTTACACTTTCAGATAAAATTGAAGTTGCAAAATAATCTCTTTTTTCTTCGAAAGGGTTTAGTGAATCTATTGTTTTTGAAAGTTTTTCTATTCTATCTTCAGAACAAGCTTCAAGCGCTCCATGATTAAAAGATGGGTAAGCAATAAATCCGTTATAGCCTAAAGAGCTTAAATGAGACCTAAAACTAGCTGGCACTGAAACTCTCCCTTTTTTGTCTAACTTGTTCTCGTAACTTGATAAAAACATAATTTTTTAGTCCACGCGCGTAAGGAGAGGATGAGAAAAATAAACTTTTTAAAACAGTCTTTTTTTTAAAATATCTCAATAAAACTCCTATTTGGGTTTTTATGGGATATTATGGGTTTTATTTAATCTAGTCAATACAATATTTGTTCAGCTAAAAGTTGAAAATAGCTGTTTATTTGATTTTTTAAATGGATTGTTTGCTAAGCTAGATAGTCTGTAAGCCGGGTTCTGTCATTAAAGCAGTCATTTCTCTAGGTCTAAACTCACGCTTAGACTCAAGCAGCTAACCCAGACAACGAACTAAAGACTGTTTTTAGCACCAATAAATTAGTGCAATGTCGTCTCTATTTAGCCTTGCTCCCAGTGGGGTTTACCATGCGTTTTTTGTTACCAAAAAACCGGTGTGCTCTTACCACACCTTTTCACCCTTGCCTTGATAAGGCGGTTTATTTTCTGTGGCACTGTCCCTGAGGTCACCCTCGCCAGCTATTAACTGGCACTGTGTCTTTATGGAGCCCGGACTTTCCTCTACTAACTAAAGTTAATAGCGACAAGCCAACTATCTAGCGTTGAAGTTTTATTATACTTATATGGCA
>Ga0308004_10000714_pt1 | contig 15229 bp, 13 predicted proteins | sample Neamet38_FD_203156 | JGI IMG/M metagenome (GOLD analysis project Ga0308004, IMG submission 203156) | Marine microbial communities from water near the shore, Antarctic Ocean - #38 | ecosystem: Environmental > Aquatic > Marine > Unclassified | place: Southern Ocean | collected 2014-06-06 | reverse complement strand
CCGCCATTGCTGTAGGGATGGTTACTAAATGTCCTATAATGATAATTGCTATAGCACCCATAAATCCTGTATGCGCTACTGCGTATCCAAAACGTAAGTATAAAATAGCTCCTAGGATGGTAGAGATAGCCGTCATGAAAACGGGCGCTGTACCAAAATTAGCTTTAGGTTTTAAAAGTGAATCTGACATAGTTTTTATTTATTGCAGAAGCCGAATATAGTGAATTCGTAGTGAGTAATAGATGTGGCTTATGAGTATATATCAATACGAAACCTAAATTTGTTTAACTCGTATATATTCTATTTAACTAAATATGCTTAACCGTTTGATTACAAGATTGTATTTGATCTTTAGTGTTTAAATATATAGGTATTCAAAAGGGTGATTTTAATTGCCTTTATATATTTATTGATCATAAATACCTTGCCAACAAGTGTTTAATTGAAATTCGATTTCTGAAAATTGGTATTGGGATTTACCCAACCGTAAGATGTGCTTTAGGGTAGGTATAGTTATGAGATTTCTGTTTGCTACTTAAGGCAAAAGCGAGCGTTAATGTCCCTATTCTACCAATAAACATACAAACCATAATTACTACTTTCCCCACAAATGTTAGATCTGCAGTAATACCAGTAGACAAACCAACAGTAGAGAAGGCAGACACAATTTCGAAGGCTATAGGCATAATTCCTTTTTCCCCATCTGAAATACTCAAAACAAAAATCCCAAGAAATATAGAGGATGCAGAAAATAAGAAGATTGAAAAAGCTTTGTGTAAAAGTTCTGGTGAGATTGTTCTTTTTCCAATCTCAATTTTCTTTTGCCCTCTAATCGTATTTATTGCTGAGTAGATGATTAGGGTGAATGTTGAGGTTTTTATCCCTCCACCAGTAGAGCCAGGAGATGCTCCAATAAACATTAAGAAAATAAATATTAGGAGCATAGGAGTTCCAATAATAGAAAAGTCAACGGTATTAAACCCTGCAGTTCTAGCTGTAATAGATTGGAAAAATGAGGTTATCAATTGCCCACCCATTTTCATTCCGTTTAAGGTGTTTTGTTGTTCTAAAAAATAGAACATTATCATTCCAAACGCAATTAGGATTAAGGACGTGTATAAGGAGATTTGGGTGCTTAGTTTAAGTCCTACCCATGGATTTTTAATAGATTTCTTTATCCGTTCAAAATTAAATAGATCTTCTATTACAGGAAATCCAACAGCCCCAAAAAAGATGAGTCCAGCAAGCACCATGTGCATGCTGTGAGAGTTTTGTACAAGATGTTCGTGTAATCCATTAGAGAATAAAGAAAATCCTGCGTTGTTAAAAGCCGAGATAGAATGAAAAAGAGAGTAGAAAAATTGATCTTCTACAAAAGGAAACTGCAATTTTGGATTCCAGGTGAAATACAATAAAACCATTCCAATAAATTCCATGAAAAAACTAAATAGAAAAATCTTCCTAAGTAAACCCTTTCCACTAAGTAAAGACTCTGAACTAAAGTTTTCTTGAAGTATAGTTTGGTGTTTTATACCCAATCCCTTTTTAGAAAACAAGGCAAATAGTGTCGCAAAAGATATAATGTTTAGTCCACCCAATTGGATAAGTAACATAATTATAATATGTCCTTTTTGAGTGAAGTATGTGGCGGTGTCAACTACAATTAATCCGGTAACACAACTTGCGCTAATCGAGGTGAATAATGCCTCAAAAAAGGGCATGTATTCTACATCCTTGGTCATTTCGGGCATCATTAGGAATCCGGTTCCTATTAGTATTAAAGCCAAAAATGATACGATTAGCATTCGTGGAGGACTCATTTTTGAAAAAGTGAGTTGTGCGCTTGCTTTTCCAAGTTCAATACCCACCAAAATAAAGAAGTAAAACTGTAGAAATAGGATGTAAAAATTTTCAAGCTGAAATATTTCTACTCGCTGACCTAACCAATTGAGCAGCGATTGTTTAAAGAGTAGTGTAGAGGTTGCATCCACAACAATAAGTAGCAGCAACAAGCCCTCGAGCCAGGTTTCTTTAATGAGCTTGTTTGGCTCGTAACTATAGAGAATGTCTACAAGGTATTTTAGGATGTAAAAAACAAAACTCCCTTTAATTGCAACTAGAATCCATTCATTAATCCACGAACTTGGCTTAAACCCAAATTGATAAATTAGTAGAGATAAAATAAGACTGGCAATTAAAAAGCTACCAATTTTAAATAGGTTTAAAACACTCTCTTTACTATCGTAAAGTGCTAAGTTTATTTTCTCTCTTATGGATTGTATAGACATCCTTTTGTTGCTAGTTTTTAACTATTCTCGCTATAAGCAAAGATTATTTTTTTAACGAATTAATCAGATCTTCCACTAGAATAGGAACTACTCCAACTTTTTCGCAAACTAATCCTCCTGCTAAATTAGCAATTCTCATTAAATCATCATCTTCTAAACCACAAGCTAAAGCTAAAGCAGCAACAGACACCACAGTATCTCCAGCTCCAGAAACATCAACGATGTTTCTTTTGTGAGCAGTTTCTCTAAATGTATGTGTTTTATTTTGGAAGTATATTCCGTGTTCCGAAAGGGTTAATAAAATACCTTTTGCATTTAGCTTATCTAAAACTAAGGCTACATTTTTAGAGAGTTCAGTTTCTGAAAGAACCTCAAATTCTACACCCAAACCTTCTTTAATTTCCTTGAGGTTTGGTTTAAATACATCAACTCCTTGGTAAGCGAAAAAATTATCCTTTTTCGGATCTACTATAGTCGGGATTTTTAATTCTTTGGCTAAAAGGATCGCTTTTTTAATTAAACTCTCTGTAAGTAAGCCTTTGTTGTAATCCTCAAAAATGAGGACATCAAACTTTTTACTCTTAATAAGAGCTTCAAGTTCTGTAGCAATAAAATTATCTGTAATTGGTTTTGTGCTCTCTTCATCTACTCTTAAGACGTGTTTATTATCGCTAATAATTCGTGTCTTTACTGTCGTATTTCTGTCGCTTAGTCTTTGTAAACCTTCACAGCTTAGTTTTTGCTTTTCCATGAGCATGCAAAAAATATCGCCGTAATGGTCGGTTCCGATAGCAGAAAACAATACGGGCTTAGCACCCAGAGATTGTATGTTTAATGCTACGTTAGCTGCTCCACCTAATCTGTTTTCACGCTTTTCTATATCTACCACAGGAACAGGTGCTTCTGGAGACATACGATGTATGTTTCCCCACATATAAGCATCAATCATAGCATCTCCAATTATGAGTACTTGCTTGTTCTTAAACTGATTTAATATAGAAGGTATAGAATCCATTGCGTTTTATTTAATGCTAAATAATTGCAGCTACTTAGAGCTATCGTTACAAAAGAACAAAAAAAATCCCCTACCGTTTGGTAGGGGCTCTTAAATTATGCTAATTTTCCGAGAGCAGTTTTAATTCTTCTCACTGCTTCAACGAGTATTTCATCTGCTGCAGCATAAGAAATACGCATACAGTTAGGCGATCCAAATGCGACTCCTGTTACGGTTGCTACATTTGCTTCGTTAAGTAAATACATACAGAAATCATTTGCATCTGCTACTTTAGTTCCGTTGTATGATTTCCCAAAATAGTGTGATACATCTGGGAATATATAAAAGGCTCCCTGAGGGATGCTCAATTTCAAGCCTTCAATTTCTTGTAGTTTAGAGATCATTAAATCTCTTCTTCTCAAGAAAGCTTCACGCATATCTTTTGTACAAATAGGGTCTGCTAATACGGCAGCTTCTGCAGCTTTTTGTGCTATAGAGCAAGTTGCTGATGTTGTTTGTCCTTGCATCTTAGTACAAGCAGCAGCTAACCATTTAGGAGCTCCTAAGTAGCCAACTCTCCAACCAGTCATTGCAAATCCTTTGGATACACCGTTTACAGTTACAACTCTATCTTTTATAGATTCAAATTGTCCGATACTTACATGTTCGCCAAGGAAGTTTATGTGTTCGTATATCTCATCTGAGATGATAATTAATTCGGGATGTTTTTCGAATACTTTTACAAGTTCAGCTAATTCCTCTCTACTATAAACAGATCCTGTAGGATTACAAGGTGTGCTAAATAAAAAGGCTTTTGTTTTTGATGTAATCGCTTCTTCAACTTGCTGAGCAGTTACTTTAAAGTCTGCTTCAACTGTTGCCTCTATAACAACCGGTGTACCTTCGGCCATCTTTACCATTTGAAAATAACTAACCCAGTAAGGTGCGGGCACAATTACTTCGTCTCCAGGATTTACGATAGCCAACATAAGTTGAGCTAGCGTTTGTTTTGCTCCTGTAGAAGCTACAATCTCATCTGGAGCATAGGTAAGTTTATTATCTCTTTTGAATTTTGTAGAAATAGCACTTCTCAATTCTCCTAAACCAGGAACAGGAGTGTAGTGAGAGAAATTGTCGTCGATCGCTTTTTTTGCGGCTTCTTTAATGAAGTCTGGCGTATCGAAATCAGGTTCTCCTAAACTTAGTGAAATTACATCTACTCCACTGTCAATTAATTCACGACTTTGGCGTGCCATTGCTATGGTTTGAGATTCTTCTAAACTTAGAATACGGTCTGATAAAATGTTCATTTTCTTAGGGTATATTACTGGTTAGGTTTTTACGTGCTGCAAATATAAAAAATCCGAAATAGTAAATGAGAACTAGAAGCCATTAAATCTTAAAACAAAAAAAACGAACCTAAGTTCGTTTTTTTTAATTATTTGAAAGCTAGAATTATGGATGAAATTAAGATGATTAACAATTTTAAATTTGAAAATTAGCTCCAGACTCCTTAATTCTAATTTCTTTTTAAACTTTAGCGATAGATGTTTTATTAACCACAAATTTAGCAGTTCCACCTTCGGCTTGAACTAAAAGTGTGTCTTCGTTAATCTCTAAAACCTTTGTGTGTATTCCACCTAAGGTGATTACTTTGTCCCCTTTTTGAATTTCTGCACGAAATTTAGCCTCGTTTTTTTGTTTTTTCACCTGTGGGCGAATCATAAAAAAGTACATTACGACTACAATTGCAATTAGTGGTAAGAAATTCATTAATCCAGATGCTGTGTCAGCTAATAAAATTGATAACATATTTATTCTTCTTTTAAGTTTACTAATCCAGTTACTTTTAAAACCATTTGGCTAGGTACCATGTTGGTTGTTAAAGTCACTTTTTTGTTTTGTTTTCCTTTCTTTCCTTTACTGTTGAATTTTACATCAACTACACCAGATTCTCCTGGAGCAACGGGTTCTCTTGGCCATACCGGAACAGTACATCCACAAGATCCTTTAGCGTTTGTGATAATCAGAGGCTCTGAGCCTGTGTTGGTAAATTCAAAAGCATACTCTACAGATTCTCCTTGGATGATTTCGCCAAAGTTCCATTCTGTAGCTTCAAATTCCATTTGAGCATCCGAAGTAGTGTCTACTTGATCTAGACTTACTGGTGTGCGTTTTTTTTGTTTGCTAGCGTCAATTTTCGAACTCGCTGTGTCGCCACAAGCGGCTATACTAAGACTCAAAATAGCTATTAAAATAGTGTTTTTCATTGTGCTATATTTAGGTTTTTAAATGCAAAAGGGTTTAAATTAAACCTCTTCCTAGTTTTTTTAATTTACCCTCTTCTTTTAAACGAATGGCTAATTTATCGATCACCCCGTTAATAAATATTTTACTCTTTTGACTAGAGTAGTCTTTAGAAAGCTCAATATACTCGTTAAGCGTTACTTTAACAGGAATTGTTTCGAAGTTTAACAATTCGCAAATGGCCATTTGCATAAGCAACTGATCCATATCCGAAATACGTTCTTCATCCCAGTTACTAGCAGTTTCTACGATGTATTTTGTGTAGTCTGAAGAATTTAGTATTGTACGTTTTAATAAATTCGAAGCAAAAGTTCGGTCTTCATCGTCCTTAAATAAAGGTTGAAGTCTAGCGTATTCATCACTTTCAGGTTTAAGTGACTTAATCGTTTTTATAACTGCTAAGTTAGAAACCTCAAAGTCATCAAGCCAATAAATACTTTTTTCCTCTAAAAAGGAATGTACATCCTCATTAGCTGCAATAAATTCCATGAACAAAGCAGATACAAACTTACGATCGTCTAGAAATGAAGATTCCGAATTGTTTAGATATTCTGTATACATCTCCGACTCTTGGATCTGTCTAAAGATTTTACTTACCAATTCGGGGTTTTCGTCCCAATAAATCTCGTCGTTTTCAAAATGCTCGGTAAGAGAAAGATTATCAGCTAAAAGAGTCAGTGTTTTATTGTCTGCAAATTTCGTGATTGGGTTGAGGTCTTCCTGGGTAGGAAGTAATTTTATTTTACCCTTTTCTATCTTCTCTTCTGCTTGTTTTTTAATGGCTACAAGCAATAATAGTAAGTGTACATACAAAGCATGTGCTTTGTCGAAACTATTTTCAAGGTCGCGCTCACTTTTTGTTAGATCGTCACTTTCTGAATGAAAAAAAGCGTAAAGAATTTGAAGTACTTTAATTCTAATATGTCTTCTGTTGAGCATAGATTTGGGTTTCAATGAGCGTAAAAATAAAGAAGGAAAGTTCCTTCGAACTTCCCTTCAAATATAAATTTTCTTATTTAGCTAAAGCTTTCCTTACACGGTTTTGAGCAATTTGTTTTGCAGCTTCGTGTGAAGTGATTCCTTCTAACTCAGATTTCTTTAATATCTCTAGTGTAGTATTGTAAATTTCTTTGGTCTTTGCTAAGGCACCTTCTCTGTCGTATCCTTGTAATTCAGAATAAACATTAATTAAACCACCAGCATTAATTAAGAAGTCAGGAGCGTAAATCATTCCCTTATCCATCACCATTTGACCGTGTTTTACCTCATCAGCTAATTGGTTATTAGCAGCACCGGCAATAATTTCACAATTTAAACGACTCAATGTATCGTCGTTTACCGAAGCTCCTAATGCACATGGAGCGTAAATATCCATATCTACATCATAAACAGCATCACCTTCAACAATAGTAGCACCGTACTTAGCTGCTACCATATCCAAACGTTCTATACTAATATCGTTAATGGTAACAATAGCACCTTCTTCGGTTAAGTGTTTAACCAAGTTCATACCTACATTACCAATACCTTGAACAACAACTTTTTTACCTTGTAAAGAATCAGATCCCCACTTGTACATAGCAGAAGCTTTCATTCCCATATATACACCATATGCTGTAACTGGAGAAGGATCTCCAGAACCACCCATAGATTCAGGTATACCTGTAACGTGTTTTGTTTCTTCACGAACCATTTCCATGTCGTGTGTAGTCATTCCTACATCTTCTGCTGTGATATAGTTACCACCTAAAGTTTCAACAAACTTTCCAAAACGACGCATAAGAGCATCCGTTTTTTGAGTCTTCGCGTCACCAAAAATCACTGCTTTACCACCTCCTAAATTCAATCCAGAGATAGATGCTTTAAAAGTCATACCACGAGAAAGACGCAATACATCATTCAATGCTTCAAGTTCATTCTTGTAGTTCCACATTCTAGTCCCACCTAAAGCAGGTCCAAGAGCTGTGCTATGTATAGCTATAATCGCTTTTAATCCTGTTTCTTCATCCTGACAAAAGACAATCTGCTCGTGACCCATTTCGCTCATTTCACGAATTACTGGATTAGTTGAAGATTGTGTATCCTGTACATCGGTTACCTTAATCATAATGTTTAATTTTATAGTGACTAAATTTTCTTTTACAAGAACTAAGATTAGTGATCTTAGAAATGTATTTTTGATTCAGAATTAATACTCTTAAATTTGCTGCAAAAGTACTCTTTTTTTTGCAGATAAAAAACTGATATTTATCACATGAAGGCATTACAACATCTTAATAAATATTTTTGGAAGTTCCGTTACCGTTTTATTTTAGGGCTAATTTTTATATTTATCTCTAATATTTTCGGGCTTTATCCACCTATTTACATAGGCGAAGTGTTGAATTTAATTAGTGATTCGATCAATCAAAATGATTCATCAGGAAATACTATTCAAAGCATACTAAAAGGGCAGTTGGCCTATTATGCTTTTTTAGTTTTGTTGTTTGCCATAGGGCGTGGCTTGTTTATGTTCTTTATGCGTCAAACTTTAATAGTGATGTCTCGTATGATAGAATATGATCTCAAGAATGAAATCTACGATCATTATCAGAAATTGAGTATTTCGTTTTATAAGCGCAATAAAACGGGCGATTTAATGAATAGAATTAGTGACGACGTAAGTAAGGTTCGTATGTATCTCGGCCCTGCTATATTGTACAGTACAAACCTAATTATTAGTATTGCGCTTATTGTACCTAAAATGATAAGTGTGAGTCCTAAATTGACTCTGTTCGCTTTGAGTCCCCTTCCTATATTGGTTCTGGCGATCTATAAAGTGAGCTCTATAATGAATACCAAAAGTGAAATTGTTCAAAGACAATTGTCAAAATTATCGAGTATTAGTCAAGAAACTTTTTCGGGTATACGTGTTATAAAGTCCTATACGCAAGAGGATTTTGCGAATGCACAATTTATGGATGCTGCAGAAGACTATAAAGTCAAGAATTTGGATTTAGTAAAGGTGAATGCTTTATTTTTTCCATTAATGATTTTATTAATTGGCTTTAGTACTCTGTTTACTATTTATATAGGTGGATTAGAGGCTATTGCTGGAAAGATTCAAATTGGAGATATCGCCACATTTGTGATTTATGTAAATATGCTTACTTGGCCTGTGGCTTCTTTAGGTTGGGTAACCTCAATAGTTCAACGTGCTGCCGCCTCTCAACAAAGAATCAACGAATTCTTAAATGAGGAACCAGAGATTCTCAATCCAACCAATGAGCCTATTTCTATTGGCGGTGATTTACATTTTAAAAATGTAAGTTTTATTTATCCTGACACTGGAATTACTGCAATTAATAATTTATCATTTATGCTAAAGTCCGGTCAGACCTTGGGAGTTATCGGGAAGATTGGTTCTGGTAAAAGTACAGTTGCCGAACTGCTTTGTCGTATTATCGATCCCACTGATGGTGAAATTACCATTGGGTCTGATGTAATCAGCAAAGTGAATTTAAATTCCCTTCGCTCTGCTATCGGTTATGTTCCTCAAGAGTCATTCTTGTTCTCGGACACTATTTATAATAATATTGCATTTGGGAAACAAAATGCAACCGAAGAAGAGGTGATATCTGCATCGAAGTCGGCTGGTATATATGATAATATCATGCAGTTTAAAGATCAGTTTACTACACTTGTGGGCGAAAGAGGTATTACCCTTTCTGGTGGACAGAAACAACGTGTTTCTATAGCTAGAGCATTAATTAGAGATCGGGAGCTCATGTTGTTCGATGATTGTTTGTCTGCAGTAGACACAGAAACTGAGGAGCTAATTCTTCAGAATATAAAAGATAAGAGTGTTTCTAAAACAACTATAATTATTTCTCATAGAGCCTCTTCTTTAAAACATGCCGATAAAATAATTGTGTTAGACAAAGGAACTATTGTGGAGCAGGGTAGTCCTAGTGAACTACTCAGTTTGAATGGGGAATATGCTGAGATCTATAACAAACAACTGTCTGAAAGGTTGTCTTAATAAGCTTTTCTCTCCTTTTCCTTTCATTTAAGAATTATTTTCACAAAATTTGAGGTAAATTTAAATACGAATAAATTACAAAATGGATTTACACGATATTAATTCGCAAGAAATATTCTCAAAAAAATTGAGAGCAGGAAGGAGAACCTACTTTTTCGATGTGAGGTCTACTAAGGCTGAAGATTACTACTTAACAATTACAGAAAGTAAAAAACATACCAATGAGGATGGCTCTTCTTATTTTAAGAAACATAAAATCTTTTTGTATAAAGAAGATTTTGTAGAGTTTAAAGAGATGCTCGATGAGGTGACAAAATTTATTATCGAAGAAAAAGGAGTAGAAGTTATTTCTGATTATGAAGCTAAGGATAGCTCCGAACTTCCTGAGAAGTTAAGTACACCGGAATCCGATATTGCCAAAGATTCAGAATATACAAGTATAGAGTTTGAAGATATATAGTAAAGTGCAACAAAAAAAAGCCATCATGAAAATGATGGCTTTTTTTTGGAGTAAATGGATGTTTAATAATTATCCCTAAATTCTTTCTTTAAAAGAGTTAATGCATCATCAATAAGCCATTTTTGTTCTTCTACAGAAGCTTCAATAATTAGTTTTCCAAATTCTGTTGCATCTGAGCTTGGAGCAACAGATCGTACTTGTTCATTTATTACAGTTAGAAGTTGGTCCTTTGCTTGGTTTATTAAGTCCCAAGCTTCATCAGATACATATACTTGCTGCGACATATTATGATCGTACTCGCTGCGTATCGTTTGAATGAGCGCGCCATGTAAACTCATCGACTTCATACCTGGAGCTTGTACTCTAACTAGAAGATTTGTAGGTTGAATGCGTTCTAAAAATAATGTTAGACGTTCGTAGGCTTGCGCTCTCAAAGGAATCATCTGCTTAGCTGCCGATTTTTTATATTCGAAAACTCTACGTGTATGGTCGTGGTTTAATACTTTATTTAACATATAAACAGCAAGCATCATTACGAGTATTGCAGGTAGTATATAATCGAATTGATCTAGTAGTGTAGTCATGAGGAAATATTTCAGCTAAAATAGAAAATAATTCAGATGTTTAGTAGCTTATAAATGATTGTTCATGACTAATAAACAAGAACTAGATATAGCTGCAAGCACAAATAAAGTATCTTTACATCTTTATGAAGAAGCTGAATCTCATTTTCAAAAATATACTAAGGTTTTTTACCTCAGGGAGCGAGCGTAGTGTAGTGGTGATTTGTTTTTTACTCTCCACTTTATTTTGGGTACTTATAAAATTCTCCAAAGCCTATACCTATTATATTGATTATCCTATTGAGATCGTAAACCAACCTATTGAGAAATATTTAAAAGAAATACCTCAGGCAAGTTTGAAATTGAAAGTCAAGGGTTTCGGTTTTAATTTTTTGAAAGAAACTTTTATCAAACGTACTATAAAAGTTGATGTCTCTAAATTATCCTACCTAGCTACTAAGGAGTCTTATTACTGGATAACAGAATCTAAGATTCCCGAAATGGCCATTGAATTGAGCGGTTTTTCTATTCTTGAAATTGAGCCTGACACTTTGTTTTTAAGTTATAGCAATAAAACCAAGAAAACACTGGATGTTGTGGTGCCTTTAGAACTTGATTTTAGAGAGAATTACATTCAATACAGTTCTCTTAAGATTGATCCATTACAGATTGATGTATACGGCCCTTCTCATCTAATAGACACACTAACTGTTTTGTACACAGAACCACTAATTGCAAGCGATGTAATTGAAGATATTGAACAGAGTTTGAAGTTGGTGTTTCCCGACGAGTTATTGTCTTCAAAGGTAACTACCGTGGCTGTTCATGTCGATGTCAAGCGTTTCACCCAAATTAATAAACTTATTCCAATACGATTAAAAAACTTCCCTAAAGGCTCCGCTCTTTCTTTAAAGCCCGATGAGGTTGAACTTTCTTTTTGGGTAGCTATGCAAGATGTAGATAAGGTGTCTGATACTGATTTTTATATTTATTGTGATTATAGTGAGGTTCATAAAACGAATAGTTCGGTATTAAATGTTTTTATAGACAAGGATAAATACCCTTCGATTGTGAAACGAGTTAAGTACAGTCCAACCACCATTGAATTTGTAGATTACTGATGCTGAAAGTTGGTCTCACAGGAGGCATAGGTAGCGGTAAAACTACCATAGCAGAAGTTTTTAAGCAAATGGGCATAGCTGTCTATTCTTCAGATGATAGGGCTAAATCTATTATGGTAAACGATGTAGCGTTACGGTTGGAAATCACCAATACTTTTGGTACAGAATCCTATTCTAATAATCAACTTAATAGAGCTTATATTGCTCGTAAAGTTTTTTCTAATTCGGTAGAGTTAGCCAAGTTAAATGCCATAGTTCATCCTGCTTTAAAAAAGGATTTTGTGCTGTGGTGCTCAAACCAAAAGGGACTTTATATCCTCAAGGAAGCTGCTATACTTTTCGAAAGTAATGCTCATGTAGGCTTGGATAAAGTGATTTTGGTAAGCGCTGCAAAAGAAATAAAACTCACTCGTGTTTTAAACAGGGATTCTTCAACGAGAGAAGAGATTCTTTTGAGGATGGATAAGCAATGGTCTGATGAAAAAAAACGTGTATTATCTGATTTTGAAATAGTAAACGATGAAGATGAGTCAGTAATCAACCAAATCTTAGAGATTCATAAGTCTTTGAGTTTACTTGTTTAATCTATTAATAGATTAAGTCTAAATCCCCTTTTCCTTCTCTAATAATAATGTATTCTCCCTCGTCGGTACAATCAACTACTGTTGAAGCAACATTTTCTCCATAACCACCATTAATTACTAGATCTACTAGGGATGAGTATTTTTCAAAAATCAATTCAGGGTCGGTTGAGTATTCTATAATATCATCTTCATCTTTTATAGAAGTAGAAACTATTGGACTTCCCAGTGCCTTAACAATATCTCTAGCAATGTTATTATCTGGGATTCTAATACCTACAGTTTTCTTTTTATTGTTGAAAATTTTAGGAATTTGTCCAGTTGCATTTAATATTACGGTGTAAGGGCCAGGCAATACTCTTTTTAAGAGTTTATAAGTTTGTGTGCTTACTTGCTTTGCGTAAACGGATAGATGACTTAAGTCGTAACATACAATTGAAAAGTGAGCGTCCTTAAGCTTTACACCCTTAATACGAGCGACTCTTTCGAGTGCTTTTTTATTGTTGATATCGCAACCCAAAGCATATACTGTGTCGGTTGGGTAAATTATAACACCCCCATTTTTTAAGCAGCTTACGACTGCTTCAATTTCTTTTTCGTTTGGATTTTCATTGTAAATTCGTTTTAACATGTAGGCAATTTACAGTTTTTAATTTAAGCAAGTGCATTGTAAAGTATCTCTACCGGATGTAAAGCTTCTCTTTGTGTACCGTCTTTAATCTGATGTCTACAGCTTGTTCCAGGAGCACAAATAATAGTGCTATTTGCTTCTTTTCTCACCGTAGGGAATAGTACGAGTTCCCCAATTTTCATCGAGACTTCGTAGTGTTCTTTTTCGTATCCAAAAGAACCTGCCATTCCACAACATCCCGAAGGAATAAGCTGAACCTTGTAGTTTTTTGGAAGCCCTAAAGCTATTTTAGAAGGTACTAAAGAAGAATTCGCCTTTTGATGACAATGCCCATGTAGCCTTATGTTTTCCTGTTTTTCTGTAAAGCTTGAAGCTTTTATTTTTCCTGCTTCTATTTCTCTCCCCAAAAACTCCTCTATGGTAAGTGTGTGTTTAGCTAAGTATTTAGCTCCTTTTTGGTCTTCTACTAAATCTAAATATTCATCTCTAAGCGTTAAAATTGCAGAAGGTTCAAGTCCAATTAATGGTTGTTCCTGAGAAACTAGTGTGGCCAGTAGTTTTACGTTTATAGTAGCTAAGGATTTGGCCTCGGCTAGGAATCCTTTAGAAATAAAAGTTCTTCCACTTTCTTCATGCTTCGGAATAACCACTTTATAACCTAATGCATTAAGTAGTTTTATTGTCGTAATTCCTATATGAGTGTCGTTGTAGTTGGTAAACTCATCGTTAAATAAATAAATTTCACCTTTTGATAAATCGCCTTTTTGTGTGTTGTTTTTATACCATTTAGCTAAAGTTGTTTCTTGTAGTAATGGCATATTTCTTTCTTGTGCCACGCCCATTAATTTCTTTGCTATTGCAGATGAAATTGGGTTTTTCATAAAGAAGTTAAACAAACGAGGAGCCATAGAAGCTAACTGATTTGTTCGGGTAACATTTGCAAAAAGCTTAGCTCTAAGTGGTGCGCCATTTTCTTTGTAATTCTGGTAGGTATATTCGGCCTTTAGCTTTGCCATATCTACATTAGATGGACATTCTGTTTTGCACCCTTTACAAGAGATACATAAATCCATTACCTCTTTAATTTCTTCGTTTTGAAATGGGTTTTTCTGTGTGGGATCGCTTAGTACTTCACGTAGAATGTTGGCTCTAGCTCGTGTGGTATGTTTCTCTTCTCGTGTGGCCATATAGCTAGGACACATAGTTCCACCAGAAAGTTCTGTTTTTCTACAATCTCCTGATCCGTTGCATTTTTCTGCTGCACGCAACATTCCTTCGTCTTCAGCAAAGCTAAATTTGGTATCGAATTCGGGCGTTTTGTAACCCGGCATATACCTCAAAAAGGTATTCATTGCTGGAGTATTTACAATTTTACCAGGATTAAAAATCCCTTTTGGGTCCCAAGTGTTTTTGAGGTCTTTACAATGTTGGTAGTTTTTCTCGCCGATCATAAAAGGAATGTATTCTCCTCTTAATCTTCCATCGCCATGTTCTCCACTCAAAGAGCCTTTATATTCTTTTACTAAATGTGCTATGTCTGTAGCAATGGTTTTAAAGAGCAGATTTCCTTCTTCTGTTTTTAAGTCGATCATAGGACGGAGGTGAAGTTCTCCTGTAGCTGCATGCGCATAGTGTACACAAAAGAGGTTTCTCTTTTTTAGTATTTCATTAAAGTCTTCAATAAAAGCTGGCAAGTCGTTTACATCTACTGCCGTGTCTTCAATTACGGCAACTGCCTTAGCGTCTCCAGGGATGTTTGATAATAGCCCTAGTCCCGCTTTTCTAAGTGTCCAAACCTTTTTTATGTCTGAACCAGTTACTACAGGGAAGTGGTAACCGAGTTTTGTTTCTTTAAAATTGGCTAAACATTCTTTTATAATAGAGTCTAATTTCTCTTGTGATTCTTCTACAAATTCGACCACTAAAATAGCTTTTGGGTCACCTTGTACGAAAAACCGATTTTGTTCTTGCTCCTTATTTGCCTTGGTGCAATCTAAAATATAATGATCCATCAGCTCACAAGCAGTAGGGTTGTGTTTTAATGCTTCTAAGTTACCTAAGAGTGCCTCATTTATAGATTTGAAATGTATGCAAATTACTGATTGAAATTCCGATGGTGTTGGAACGAGATTCAGCTTTAGCTCTGTTGTAAAAGCCAAAGTACCTTCGGAGCCAGCAAGTAGTTTGCAAAAGTTAAACTGTTCTTCGGAATCTGTAAATGGACTCGCTTGTGCTAGTAGGTCTAATGCATATCCGGTATTCC
>Ga0308004_10000713_pt1 | contig 15249 bp, 19 predicted proteins | sample Neamet38_FD_203156 | JGI IMG/M metagenome (GOLD analysis project Ga0308004, IMG submission 203156) | Marine microbial communities from water near the shore, Antarctic Ocean - #38 | ecosystem: Environmental > Aquatic > Marine > Unclassified | place: Southern Ocean | collected 2014-06-06 | reverse complement strand
GAATGAAATTGGGTGGTAAGGAGTGTTATGAGCCCGACGAGCTACCTCTCGAGCAACTCTAAAAACCAAAAAACCCGTACATCATTCTTTATAAATGAGTTACGGGATAATTTTGTGGTACCTCCAGTACTAACACCGTTATATTAATACATTGATAATCAATTAGTTCTATTAGTAAAAGGTATACACTGTATACCTTTATGTTGTTGTGAGGTATACAATGTATACCAATTGTATTGGTGTATACCTCTGTTTAATTAAACATATTTCAAATTTTTTCACTTTTTCTTTACATTTCACTCTTCACCACTATACTTATACATGTAACCTTCTCTCCAACATAGGGAAAAGAGGGGTTCACCCACGAGGGACGAAAGTTAGTTAGTGGGAAAGACATCGGTTAGTTATTGAGTGTTTTTATTTATTTTAGAAAGTTGGTAAGTGTTTATTCCTGTTAAAAGTTTATTTATGTTTAGTTTTCTGTTTACAGATTGTAATTGACTAGATATTTTATTCCCTATTTCAATACTAGTTTCTATTAAATTATTTATCGAACTATTTACTAAACCAATTCCATCTATCATTTTATTAGTATTCTCAATCATTAACTTTTCTCCTTTTGTCATAAACAAACCAAGGTCTTCAAATATATTATACATGGTGAAATAGGTTATTCTATCACCATTAACTTGTGAATTAAACATTTCTAAAACATAAGTCTCAATAAGAATTATACTTTTATACATTGTTGGGATCATTTCAATAGTTTCCTTTACTTTATATTGATGTTCTTCAACAAATTTTTTGTCTTGGATTAATTTGTATAATCCCATGTAATTTTCTAAATTATTAGAATAATATTCAATTATTTTCAAAAGTTTTGGAATGTGTTCATCGGTAAACATGTTTTGATTCTCCATAAGAATATTTCTTATGTCCGACTTAAACTCTATTGGTTCAATTTCTGAATTTAAAATTTTTAATTCTTTTTTATTATTGTTAATTCTCTTTTTCTCAAATACTTTTAAAGTCTTATCAACTATTTCAGAAATTATTGAATTGATTTCTGAATTGTGTGTATCAACTTTTTTGGTTAAACCAGAAATTTTATCTTTGAAACTTCCTAAAAGGTCGAAATTTCTAGAATATTTATCAAGACTAGTTCCACTCAATTCGATTTCAATGGTTTTATCAAGGACATGTTTCTCGAGTATGTAAGAAAGTCTTATGGAAACATCAAGATGTGGGTTTTTAGAATACTTCCTAGTTTCTCCACCCAACAAATAATTAATCTTACCTAAAGTACTTTGACCTTTTGGTTTGTTTAACTCATAATTAAGGATAATGTTTTCATGAGAACCCAAATCATTTTTTAATTCCCAGTTTTCTTTAAGTTTTAAGTTGTCAAGTAAATCAATATGAACCTGTTTAATTACTTCCTCTACATTTCCTTGATCTTTGAATTCGTCTAATGGTATTAGTGATCGAAATTTCCCCATAATTTTAATGTTCTAGTTTGTAATCTGATTTCTTTTTCCTGTAATTTAGAGAGAAGTACAAAGTGAGTTCTAAATACAGTGATTTTGAAACACTCTGTGTTATAACTAACCCTGTAGTGTTCTACGATTACAGATTATATGTTCTATAATCAATACGAATATAGGTAATACAAATAGAATTATACCCATTTCTTACCCTTGAAGTAAATAATTTCAACTTTTTTTCACTTTTTCTTTACGTTTCACTCTTCACCACTATACTTATACTTAGTTACGTTGTTAACTTAAGGGGTGTAGGTTTCCCTGAGAAATATATAACCTACCGAGAAACTACACCTAACATAGGGTTGAAATACCCGATAATAACCAATACTCACCGAAAGGTAAACCAGTTATTAGTGTTGAACGTATGTTCTAAGGATAAAAGGTTCTAACTCGTTAAAATAGGAATATGGAAGAATCGTTGTTGAGTTTTGTTAGGTTTTTCTGAAAAATGGTTACGTAAAGAAGGGGTAAATCTCTTAATGGACTTTTTGTATCTAATTGAGAAATAAACTGAGTTTTAAAGTTTGAATAACTAATCAGTTAGAGGTTTATACTATTTTTTTTAATACTTCTGATTTAAAAATTTACACCCTCTTACTTATATAAAGAAAGAACAATTATGAAAAGAATTAAACTAACAGATAACAATATATCACCTAACCAAAGAAGGTTAAGGTTAATAGAATTAAGTGGAATACAAATCACAGATAAACAAAAGAAAAGATTAGAACCTCGAACTTGTTTAAACGAAGTAGTTTCCATGGTAGAAATACCTGTTAATAGAATAGGTGTTGTTCCAAGTAAACAAGTACCTCAACCAGAAGATAAGGGAGATGATTTAAGAGATGATTCAGAATCAGATGACGAAGAAGGTGGTAACGTTATTAGGATGAGTAAAATGGAGTTAAAACAACTAATACGAGATATTGTATTGGATACTTTGAAAGAAGAAGATATCTTCAACTAAACAAAAGAAAACTTAACGAAAAACTGAGAATTATATATTTATATATAGATGTTTAAAAAGAGAAATTACAAAGAAAATCCAAAACAAGAATCACATAAATGGATTCAGAAAAGTGGAACATCATGTGATGATATAATCTTCTCCAATGGAGTTAGGGAAATCAACTTTGATGAATGGTTACAATTAGAATACAAATAACACTTAAAAGGAAAACAATATTATGTCAGAACGATTATCAATTGAAGAATTAAAGAAATTATATGGGGTTACTGAAAGAACTCTGAACGTATGGAAGAGAGAGAAAAACCTTCCAATAATAGAAATATCAACTCAACACAAATACATCTATAAAGACGATTTAATAAAATGGGAGAAATCCCTTATACCATCATCTTAATCAACATTCATTTCTATGAAGAGAATTAGAGGGTTATCATTTATTTGGTAATCCTCTTTTTTTTATTTCTTTTTTAGAAACATTGGATTATAAGTAGTGAACTTCCCCTTAAACTTTGGGTCCATTGGTACTCTTTCTTCATAAAAACCAGAGTTGAGGTACAACTCCTTTAAATACTTCATTCCTTTAATCGTTGAATCTATAAAGGAATCCATTTTACCCTCTTTATCTAAACACTCTAACATATCTCTTTTGATTAAGGGATACACAATTTTTTCAATCTTGTTTTTAATTCGTTCTTCGTGTTTAGGACGTTTGTGGGGGTGTAAATTTATATAATAATCACTTTTTCCTTCAATTAGATCCAACATCTCATTTACTTTAAGTTGAGTTCCTAAATAAATAGGTTTCCTTTTCCCACTAACCCTCACATAAATTGTCCAACTTCTATTCCCAGTTGTATGGAACATTCCTTCGTTAGAATCACCTCCTCTGAGTTTCTTGTTTTTACTCATTGAAACAGAAAATGTAGGTGAAAACTCCTTATGATATTTTAGTAATTGATGATGTTGAAGTGTTCTCTTCTTCTTCATCTCTCTCAGTTCCTCCTTAAGTTTTTTGATTTTATCCAAATCAGATTCAATCTTCTTTTCTCTTCTATTGATGTTATTTAATAACCTTTCATAACCCAACTTTTCATCTAACTCCTTCTTGGGTAAAAACTCCCAACCATCTCCAACTTTTTTAACTCTGTAATCCATTATAATTCATTTAATCAGATACTAAAATACAAAATTATTACCTGACTTCTATTAAAAACTTGTGTTCAGGTAATGAAGGGTTAAACTTAATATGTAATGACAAAAGAGATGAAAGAAGTGATAACAAAAGAAACAAAGAAAGTTACCTGACTTCTATTAAAAACTTGTGTTCAGGTAATGAAGGGTTAAACTTAATATGTAATAAGAAATGAGGGTTGGGGTTCTCCTCCTCTTCAAAGTGAGAATCAAAGAATATGAAAACTAAAACCATGAATTAAACAATTAAAAACGAGGTATTGGTGAACAATAGTAACCAACCTCAAAACGGTGAATGAAAAATATTATAACAATAAATTAAATCCGGTGGGAATAAAACACAAATTAAATGATGAAAGAAGTAATAACAAAAGAGGTATTGGTGAACAATAGTAACCAACTTCAACAACAAATGACAGAACTACTTACGGAGTTGGTAGAACACCATGTAGAAAACAAAATAGAACTAAATAAACTACCTGATGAAAACCTTGATTTAGAACAATATGAAGGAACACCAGTTGAGGATTTAGTCCAAGGTTCATATCTCTCTGGTAAGTTAGATATGATAGAAGAAATAAGAGAATATATAATGGAAAATAGAATTAAAATTAAATAAAAATGAGTTATAACAGAGGTAAAAAAGTTAAGAATAAGATTGAAACTAATCTAAAAAAAGGAAAACCAATTCAGATTGAGTTATTGAATGGTGTTGAATATAACAAAAAACATACTGAAACATTTTACATCCCATCTAACGAGAAGAAATCCAAAGTAGATTTAGGTGATTCTGTAAAGGTGTGTGATATGAAATATGGTGAAAGATTTTGGGTTCACATTGATGATTTCATTTCAGATGATTTAATGGTTGGTATAATAGATAATCAATTAGTTGGTAATCAACCTTATTCAAATGGTGATAAAATCTACTTAACAAAAGATAACATCATTGATGTATATGATGAAGAATATGAAAGATGGGTTAAGGAAAACCACCCAACCCTTCTTAAAAATGGTGAAACATATGATGAGAATGATAACAATCTAAAAAACAACGATTCAAAGTAGTAAAATAGGATAAAAAATTAAAGATGATGGATACAATAGAAATTGAACAAGAAATAATTAGAACAAAGAAGTTTATACCACCTTGGAGATTGTATAAAAAACCATACAATTGGAGTTTTATAAACTCAATCCTTAAAAGATGTAGAGATAAGGAAATAGATGTAGTGGAATATTTCAATCAATTAGATGAATCAGATAAAGAAAGGTTTTTAAAGGGGTGTGTTAATCTGTATGGTAAGTTCTTTGAAGGTAAAAAATTGAAGAACCAACTAATTGAATCTCAATCTATTGAATCAATATGGAAAAAACATTCAAACCATCAACTTTCAGAAATGATAAAAGATTTGGATTTCAATATCAAAGAATTTAAACAAAAATTAAGATGTAGAAATGAAATCATCAAAAATCACGAAAAGGGAATGAGGGGAGTGATTGAAAGAAATATGGAGTTACAATACATCATAAATAATGAAAAGAAAGTGAATGAAATATTAAAAGATAGATTAAAAAAATTTGAACAAATATTAAGTGGTGGTATCACTAAAAAAACAAAATAATACCACCACACTTACAAACGTATCTTGTATATGTTATGAGGGTTGGGGTTCTCCTCCTCTTCAAAGTGAGAATCAGAATTAAAATTAATTAAATCCGGTGGGAATAAAACACAAAATAAATTATGAATGAACAAATATTAGAACAGGTTAAAAAAGAATCAAAACAACAATATATAAACATCCTTATTGAAATAGGAAGGAAACAACAGTTGATAGACATTTATGATAAGTTGAAGTATGATTTTGATTTAGAATCCCACGAAATAAGTGAGTGGTATGAAGAAGATAAAGAAGAATTACCAAAACTATATAAAAGTAGAGATGATATTGAAAAATCAATTGAAAAAATCAAACAAGAAATTAAAAATTAAAAATTATGAATACAGAAAAAACTACACACGATAAATACTTGGTAGATGATGAGAAGTTAAATGATTTCAAACCTTACACGATTTCTTCTTCATAGAAAAGGAAGGATTTATACCTCATCCATCACAACTTAGTAGAGTATTAAGAAAATTGAGGTATAGAAAAGAATCACAAGGATTAAATGGAAATAGTAGATGGAATCTATTCTACCAAGTTTCCATTGATTGGATAAAAAACATTGTTGATTTCAAAAATAAAAGAAATGGTGATATAGATGTTTATTACAACGAAGTTGAAAGAAGAAGGTTCAATATGTTGAGAGAATTAAGAAAGGAATTAGAAACAATTAAAAATGATGAATGAAGTTCTAAGAATCAAGAAGAATCAAAGAGTGTGTTTGATATACTTAAATAGATAAACCTCCTCCAATCATACTACAAATATGTTTGGAGGAGGTTTATCTATTCCTTTATAACTACCAAATATAAATAAATTTTTTATTTCAGATTAATCACCTACCATCATATCAACGAATTCCATTGAAGATACTACTGGTTGGTTCTCTAAACCCTCTACATATTCCTTTCTTGGTTTATCCCAATACTTTCTAACCTTAACAACAGTTTTAGTTGATACACCTAATCTCCCTGAGATATCTCTAACAGATTTACCTTTCTCTAATAAGTTGAATATCTTTTTTGTTCTATCCTTTTGAAGAAACGAATCTCTACTCTCAACTGTTCCAACCTTTCTCCCCAACTTACCACCATTCATTACATACATCTTTCTACCCATCTCAGTTCTTTCTAATATGTTTTCTCTTTCTAATTCATATAAAGAACTCATTACTGAAGTGATTAGATTCCAAATAGGATTCTTCTTACCATTTACCAATGATTGAAGATTCCCCATACCTCTTACAACTACATTAACACCACTATCATCGAAGGATTTAAGAGTAGTTAATGTATCGATAGTATTTCTTCCTAATCTTGAAAGTTCCTCTACTACAACCTCTGTAACCTTTCCTTCACTAACCAATTGAGTTAGTTTAATACCACCTTCTCTTTCAGAAAATGGAATCTTACCACTAACACCTTTATCAAAGATTGTTAAGTCGTAGTTATCCTTATCTAATTTAAATCTCTCACCTTCTTGTTGAATTGTTGAAGTTCTGTTGTATTTAATCCTCATAGTGTGTTCCTTTTTATTTCAATCTAAATATACAACAAATACCTGAATTTACCAAGGGAATAAGGGTTAGAGAGTGTTGTATTCTTTATTAAGATTAAAAGGAACACAAAGTACATTCCTAAACCCACCAAATACCAAGAGGTTTCTTGTAACTGAGAAAATACTTTTTTTCTAAAATGGGTATCGGAGGTGTTATTTTATCGAGGAGACTTTTTTCTCATGAAATGGTTGATATAGTAATTCTAAGAGTTCATCTTAAAACACTTAATATATAATATTCTTAAAATCAATGTTAATGAAACTAATATCTCCCTTTAAGAAGTTATTCAGTAGGTTAAGGTTGAACAATAAGAGTATTGATGGGTTAAATAATGTTTTGAAGAGTATGATTTAATTTTCTTATTTTTACTGTACTCAATTAGACACAAATTAAAATAGTATCAGTTATGTCAGAAGAAGATAATTTCAAAATAAAATTAAGAGACGTAATAACTAAATACAATGTTTCTAACGATGACGTTATTAAAATGTCTGAAATTAGACATGGAATGGAAAAAGTTGGGTTTTGGAAAAAAGAGTCACTACGTGGAGAGTTTAGAAATTTAACAAGGAAGAAAAATGGTGTAAAACTTATTGATTTTACTAAATTTTATGACAACTTGATTAAATTAGAACAGATAACTTCAGAAAACATAGATAATTTCTTTTATACTAAAGAAGAGTTATCTACAATTAAGAATAGAAAAGAACAAGAAGAACGATTAAAAGAAGAAGAACAATTCAAAGAACAACAAAGATTAAAAAACTTAAATGAATCTCAATCTACTGTACTAAGTGAATTAGATAAGGATGGAAATGGAGAAGTTGATGTAATTGAGGGGAATGATTTTAATTTATTACTTAAAAAACACCAAAAGAGTATAGTTGAAGTTGATAGGAACTACGTTCAACAATTTGTTAAAGTATCATCTTATCTAAAAACAAAAAAAGGAAACATACAATCTGTTTTCAACTCTATTAAAAACACTCCTAATCAAGAGGTATTAAATGAATATGTAGAAATACTAAAAGGTGATATTCATTCCTATAACCTTATTCTATTTAATTCTCTTAACATGATTGTTTCATTAGTTGAAGATGATATGATTACATTTTACGAAATCCATGAAATGTTTGATACACTAAATATGTTTGATTCAAAACATGAAAAAGATATTTCTCAAAAACTGACAAATATAGAATATGGGTTGGAGAATTTAATTTATGAAATTAGAGATATGAGTAATACCATTAATAATTCAATTAGTGAACTTACATACGTAACAGAAGAATCTAACCGACAACTGACCGAACAATTAACTGAAATAGATTCTACAATGAAGGTTGGAAACTTAATCAATACCATTAACACTTACCAAAATTATAAAAACAATAAAAACACTAAGAGTTTGAGAGGGTAAAAATCACATTATAAATAATTTTAAATAACATTTAAAAAAATGGATATAAAAGTTACTAAAAAAATTAAAGAGTTGTTATCTAAAAATACTCTAAAATATCTCGATCAAAAAGATGAAGATTTCTTGTGTCTTTACATAAACAATAATTTTAATATTATAAATATAACACAAGGAATCCGAGAAGTCATAGATTCGTCATTGATTAAAAATCAAATACTACTTAAAAAGAAAATACTTAACCAAAATGAATTAAATAAAAAAGTAAAACCAAAATCTTTTTTATCTGATAATACTGTATGGAATCATCAAATCATCAAATCAAAAATATTTAAAAAATATGATGATTGGATTTCATGGGGTGATAGATATGTTTCAATATTAATTTCCAGTGGAGGTGTAATTATGGGTAATTTTTTTGCTAAAAAACTTACTGAAGATCAATGGGGAATTAATAAAGTTAACAATATATATTTTTTGAATGAAGAATATTTAATAAAAATTCTAAATGATATTGATGATGATTTTTGGGATATTAAAGATAAATATTTTTATGATATAAAATTAACAATAATAAATTTATTTACAGTTGAAATCAACAGGTTGTTAACTGATGTTTTAAAGGATTTTTCAAATAAAGTAGAAAAGAGAAAAGAACAAGAACGATTAGAAGAAAAACAAGAACGATTAAAAGAAGAACAAACACTTAAAGAACTACAAGTCTCACAGACCAATGTGTTAAGTGAATTAGATAAAGATGGAAATGGTGAAGTTGATGTAGTTGAGGGTAATGATTTTAACACATTACTTAAAAAACATCAAAAGAGTATTGTAGAAGTTGATAAAAACTACGTTCAACAATTTGTTAAAATATCATCTTATCTAAAAACTAAAAAAGGAAATATTCAATCCATATTTAATTCCATAAAAGATACTCCTAATAAAAAGGTGTTAAATGAGTATGTTGAGATATTAAAGGATGAAATTCATACTTATAATCTTATTCTATTCAACTCATTAAATATGATTGTATCCTTAGTTGAAGGTGATATGATTACATTTTATGAAATCCATGAAATGTTTGATGAAATAAATATGTTTGATTCAAAACATGAAAAGGATGTATCACAAAAACTTACAAATATAGGAGATGGGTTAGAAAGTTTAATGTACGAAATAAGAGATATGGGTAATCAAATATCTAATTCCATCGATGAACTTAGTTATATAACTGAAGAATCTAATAAACAACTAGAAAACCAATTAAGTGAAATAGATTCTACTATGAAAGTAGGAAACTTAATTAATACTATAAACACCTATCAAAACTATAAAATAAATAAGAACACTAAGAGTCTAAGAGGGTAATATATTTTAAAATGAAAGGATGAAGTTTAATCAATACATCAGATGTTGTTTGGATTTATCTCTCCAACCTGATTGATTTTTATACTTCACAAAGAATATCTTCAAATCACTTTGATTAGGGTGTTCAACAAAATATATCTTCTTATCGGATTGGTTTTGATAATCAACGAAATACCATAACCCTTTGTTTCCATCTACTTGGTTGGAGTAATCTACTTTAAACACCTTTAAATCACATTGATTTTCATATTCAACTACATACACCTTTACATCAGATTGGTTTGAATACTTAACTGAGAACACCTTTTGAGAATAGGATGTAAGTGGGATAAGGAATAGAATAATTAATATATACTTCATAAGGTTTGATTTCTTTCAATGTAACAAGTATTACCCTCTTAAACTCTTAGTGTTTTTATTAACTTTGTACATCTGATAGGTTTGAATTCCAGTCAAGAGATTATTAAACTTAATAGATGAGTTAACAGAACTTAATTGTTTTGTAACAGATGATGAAAGTTCTTTGAATGAATTTTGGGACACATAACGTAAATGACCTAATTCATTAATAACACCTCTCTCCATTGAACGAATAGAGTTCATCAACTCAAAAATTCCCATTTCAAATTTCATTTCGATACTACTAAGTTTCTCTGATATCTCATTTTCATGATCTGATTTAAAGATCTTTAATTTGTCAAACGATTCATAAATTTCATAAAAGGTAAACATATCGTCATCAACTAAACAAGTGACCATGGATAAAGAATGAAATAAAATAAGTTCATATGAGTGTATTCTTTCCCTTAATAATTCAATAGTATCTTCTAAATTTTCTTGGTTTTGTTTTTTTGAAATCGATTCAAATATTTTCTGGAGATTTTCTCGTTTAATTTTTTGGTCGTTTGAAATTTTAACAAAGTGTTTAATGTAATTTCTATCAATATCTATGATTTTTGATTGATGTTTTTTTACTAGTTTATCAAAATCATCCTTAATCTCAATAGTATCTAACTCTCCATTCCCATCTTTATCAAAAATTCTTAGAAAAGAAGTTTTACTTTTGTTAAGTTTATATATTTGTAGACTTTCAAGAAGATCTCCTATCTTAATTTTTTTTTCAGTTTTTAGTACCCATTTTTTAAAAATATGGTTGAATTTATTTTCTATATAATTGATTAAACTTTCATCGATGTTAGAATTCCTAAGTGTTGAAAAAAACAATTTAGACTTATAAAAATTAATGATCTCGATATAATAAAGTTTAGGGTTCTTATGATTATCAGGATATGAATATCTTACATATTCGACACAATATTCATCAAATAATACTCTATGTGATTTGAACCCACAGATATTATCACTTGGGAGATTCCATCCTTTATAGGGATTACGACCAAACACCTTTTTATTTCCGTTTTCTATTGTTTTTATATCTAAAATTTTTTCAGGAAGTTTTTGGGGTAATGTCTTAACAAAATCTATAACATTTTTTCCCAAATCTACTATGTTGTAACTAGTCAGTTTTTCGAATTTTAGGTACGTTTCATCCGAACTTGTATTTTCAATTTCATTCTTTGGATTCGACTTTTTAACCTTTGAAAAGTTTTTATTATTAGATAGAATATTTTGGAATTCCTCAAAAACCTTGGTCCCTTCCGTCAAATCATTACCGATACTCAAACTAACTTTGTTAGAATTTTTGTCGTACAAATTACCCTTTGAAAAAAAACCAGTTTTTTTGACCGTAAACTCTGTTACTTCATTAAATGAATGTTTTTTTCCATTTGATCCTGGAAAACTAGAAATCACCCCATCTTCAAAAACAATTAAACTACCCCTAAAACCAAATAAGATTTTTTCGAAATCTTTTTTAATAATTTTTTTTACTTCTGTATCAACTGTAAATCCTGTAAAATGGTCATTAATTTCGTTTTTCGAAATGATAATGTTTTTACCTAATTTTGTTCTGGTATTTTTATGTTTATCGATAAAAGAATCAAATTTTATTAGTTGTTCGTTCATAATTTTAAAATTTCATTATGATTTGACATAGAATTTTTTTGAATAGTAAATGTAGTAAATTATAAAAAAATACGTCTGATTTACAGATTGAAGTTATTTAATTATTTCTATCTCCATAATTACATTTAGGACATTTGTAATATACATCACCCCACTCCTCATCTATTTCATGATACTTTTCATCATCATTGTGGTTAAACCCACATTCTTTACAGAATAAAACTTTAAATTGACTTTCTTTTTCTGAATCTTTTTCAATGAATTCATCAAATTCTTTCTCACTCATTCTCTCAACTTCATTCATATCCCAATCACTGTTCTTGTTATCATCACAATAAGGTAACCTACCACAAGTACAAACTTCATCCCTGTCACTTACATCATTACCACAGTTTTCACAATAATTTATGGTGATTTCCTCTCTAAAATATTTTCCACTCCCACATGGGTTTATACCACAGTTAGTACACTTTATGTAATTTTCCTCTTTTTCTCCTTTGATTTTATCCCCACAATTAATACAGTATTTACGATTTTCAAAGAATTGTTCTTCGAAAGTCAATCCACTATCTTCTTCTGTTACAAAGTCATTCGAACCACCAACCGGATTTTTTCCACAATTGGTACACTCTTTAGTTGAATCAATTACTTTTTCACCACAACTTGTACAGAATTTTATTCTGTTATCTTTTTTTGAATTCATAACTTTAAATTATTAGATTAAAGACCTCTATTCTTACAACTTATTTAAGTTTGAGAGTGTAAAGTAGTCTTTTTACTTATGTTGTTCAAGTTTTCTAACTCTATTATACTTATAAGAAGTAGAATGAACTACTAAGAAGTAAAACATATAAATAGTATGGAAAATTTAAACGTACCCGAACATGAAATAGAAGGTATCCTACAAACGATTAAGGAAACATGGTTAAAAGGAATCATGAAATATTCAGATGTATTGGTTTTAAATCATCTAATCGAAAGAGGGTTCGTTTCTGATAAGAGGGATGAACTAATCAAAGTTCTAAGAGGTAATACAAATTTAGAACACAACGAGATTATGAACCTCATTAACAAGTATGATGATTGTAAGAAGTTTCTACCTGTTTACTCGTTAAGGTTGAATCAGAATATGGATTCAATCAATAAAAGAATGAATTCAGTTATCCCATTCCAATATATTGGGAACTCACCAAATAAAAGATTGATTGGTTTTGTAGATGAAGGAGATGATATCAATATCTACGATGGAATCGGAAAACACCTAATGAAATTAGGAAGTATAGATAAAAAGAAATGGAGTATTGTTTGGAATGAACACCCTTTATTACAACAAGAACATTCATTATATATTGATGATTGTGTTAGAGAACTTAAAGAACAAAATTGGTTATAATGGAAGATGAATTTAACGAACATATAGAATCCTTAGAATCTAATAGGTGGGTAGGAGTAACTGACTTGAGTGAACAATTTGGAGTATCTGAGAGAACCGTTTTTCAATGGTTATCTGATGGTAAGATTGAAGGAGTGAAATGGAAGAATAGAAGATTGATAAATGTAGTTTCAGTTTTTGGATACCTTCTTGAACAGAAGGTGATTGAAGTAAGTAGAATAAAAAACAAAGAAATGATTCGTGAGTTAGAACTCAAAGAGTTTAAGAACCCATCACTTTTTTAACCTCATCTAAATAAATTTCTTTAGGAAGTAACCCACTATCGAAAAGAGATTTATATTTGGTTAATTGTTCTATCTGATGTGTAGAAATTTCAGATGAACGTTGAGGTTCATTATCTTCTTTTAATTCAGTACTAAAGATTTTATCGTTGTTTTTCATTCTATCACCTTTTAGAATGTTGTAGTACCCATCAAAAACTTTTTGAGATTTATGTCCCGTCATACTCATTATAACTCTGGGAGGAGTTCCTCTCTCTATTTGTTCTCGAATGAAACTCTTTCTACCGATGTGTGAGGTGACTTTTTCATGTAATTCAACGGAAACATCAGTTCCTTTTACGATTGTTCTATCAAGATTATATTGAGGTGATTTAACACCTCTATTTAATTCAATTATTCTACAAATTTCTTTAATGTGTTTATTAAATTTAGTGTTTGAGATGTGATTATTATTGTTTGTTCTTGGGAATAAATAATCTTCTTTCCTTTTTCCGTTAGAATATTTATTAAAAATATTCATAGTTAATCGGTTCAATGGAACTCTTGTTATTTTTCTTGTTTTCTCAGATTGATATTTGATTTCTCCTTTCTTTCTGTCTTTATCATCAAACTCTTTATCATCCACTCTGAGGTTCATTAAATCTCCAAATCTCATTCCTGTTCCACATAAGAATAGTAATATATCCTTATATACCTCGTATGAGGTAACAACTGTATATTCTTTTTTTCTTTTTGGGGTAATATCTCTCATGTAGTGAAGAACCCCTTTGTTGAAATACTGGAGGTGGTTTTCATTTGAATAATCAAAATTTTTGAAATCATCGAGTTTAACTATCTCCTCTCTTTTTAGAAATATTATATCCTTTTCGATGTCAGTAAATATCTTTTTTGGAATTTGTATTGTCAATGTCATACCCACTGTATCTCTAACCCATTTACTAAAGGATACCAATACTTTTAATCTTTTCTTTATTGTAGATGGTTGTAACCCTCTCTTATCACAAAACTTTATTAATCCAGTAACGAATGTTGTATCAATATCTTCTGTTGTTAATTGAATACTTTCTCTCTGTTCGTATACGTTAGAAAAGTTAATTAAATCATTTAATGAACCAATAACACTTCTGATATATGAATCTGTATTTTGAGTAAGAATTTTATATTCCTCAGATTTAATCCAATCATAGTATTTTTGAAGAAGTATTACAAAATGAATATCTGAAAGAGATTTCTTCTTTTTTTGAATTTTCTCAGTTCTAAGATGAGTTTTGATTAAATCAGTTGAGGGAATTCCACCACTTTTTTCTATTTCAAAAACTATATCAGATACTTCTTTTAGTTTAGATTTTAGAAGAAGATTTTTTTCTTTATTCTTCTCATCAGTTTCTTTAATCGGGTTTTTCTTATGTGTTTTCTTCCAATCAGATATCCAATGTTTGAACATTACTTTAATTCCAGTTGAAATGTTCATTTTTTTTCCATCAACTGAAACTCTAATAAGGATACTTAATTCCTCATTATCTTCATATAACTCTTTTGATTTTCTGTAATGTGGTACTAAAAGGATTAACATTGGTAGGTATACATTGAGTACCAAAGATACGAAAAAGAACCAATAAAAGGTATACCTATGGGTATACATTTTGGTTTTTGGGTATAAAAAAATCCCTAACTATCTGATTTTTAGATGATTAGGGAAATTTTATGTGGTACCTCCAGGAATCGAACCAGGGACACAAGGATTTTCAGTCCTTTGCTCTACCAACTGAGCTAAGGTACCATTGCCTTAGCGGATGCAAATATAAAATGTTTTTTTACATCTGCTAAAGAAA
>Ga0308004_10000712_pt1 | contig 15310 bp, 13 predicted proteins | sample Neamet38_FD_203156 | JGI IMG/M metagenome (GOLD analysis project Ga0308004, IMG submission 203156) | Marine microbial communities from water near the shore, Antarctic Ocean - #38 | ecosystem: Environmental > Aquatic > Marine > Unclassified | place: Southern Ocean | collected 2014-06-06 | reverse complement strand
TCTTTTATTTCACCTGGACTAATCATAGTTACATTATGACTATCATAAATTTGTTCTACAAACGAAACAGCGCTAGGACCATTACCAATTACAAGAATATCTTTAGAATCCATTAAATTAATCTATTGCAATAGAGTCAGAACACCCATGATTAATAATTGAGTCTTTTGATCTAGGTATAGGAAGTCTTACAATCTGCTTTGGAGCATTTTCACTTCCTACAATACCTCTAAAATCTCTAAAACCTAAATCAACTGCTTTTTGACGCCTTAATTTTAGCGGCATATCTTCCATCCAGTTAATATTATTCCACTTTTGAATAAAATATTTCATAATTGGTTTCGCTGGGTAGAAAAAAAATGGAACATCTAAATTATAATTATTTATAAGCTTTGTTTTTTTTTCAGAAATAACTTCATAAATCATCTCAACTTGAGCTATTATGCCAAAAGGCATTGTATCTATAACCAAAACATTTCTATCGGCAATTTCAAATAGACAGTGAATTGAGCGCATATATTTTGGAACAAATGGGATCTTAATATAAGTTTCCATTACTGCTGAAGTTGCATTCTCATGTATTATTTTTGCACTATTAAATTGCTGGTGAACATAAAAAAGATGCTCATGATCCCAAGTATTCCAAAGACAAACATCTTTAGAGGCATCTACAGTTCTCTCTATAGTAAATTTAATTTCCATTAGATATTTCCAAAATACTTTTTTTAATGACTATCTTATAATCTTTTAATTTGCAATTTACTTGTCTATTTTTGCATTTGTGAGATTTTAAATCAAATTTCCATCCGTGCCAATAACATCTTATTTCTTTTTTTGCAAACTCAAGAGGACCACCAAAATGAGGACAGAATGAGCTTACTGCATAATATTTATCATCTTTAAAATAGATTAAAAGCTCATCTTTTAAAATTTTAGACTCAAAAATATACCCTTTATTTTTATCAATTTTAGTTATTTCTATTTTTTCTATTTCAATCATATTAATAATCGTTATTTAACTCTGTTACCTCATGTAACTTAGCATGGTACAAAAACCTATTATGATTATCCAATTCTAGGTATTCTTTTAATGTTATAAATTTAATTATTTCTTTTATTTTTTTATGAACTAAAAATTTATTTTTCAATCCAAAGAAATATATATGATTGTAAAATAATAATCTTTTTAAATAGTATCTATCCCATTTATCACTAAGCTTTAAATTAGTATTAATATATTTATTTTCATCCATTCCCAATAAATTAAAATAACTTTCTAATGCTGATGGGATAAATCTAGAAAATTTGCTTATTATTTTTAATAAAAACTTATATTTATTAATTTTTATATTTAATATTTTTCCTCTGAAACCAAAAAAACGTAAAGCAGTAATAAATTTCATATCTATATAAAAGATATTATGAATATAATTAAATTTATCTACAGAAATAATTTTTTCTAATTCATATATAAACTGATTAATATGTACAAATCCTGTTTTTGAATTTCCATTCAATAATACAATTAATGAAAACTTTCTAATTTTTGAAATTATTTTAATTAATCCAGTTTTTGAATTTCCATGTACTAAGCCAGGTCTTACAATAATCCATGAATTTGCTAATTTTATAATATTCTCAGCATTTGTTTTATGATTATTATAACGTGATTGGTATATGCTATAAATTGTAAAAGTTGATATGAGGATGATTGGTATATTCCTAGTAACAATTTTTTTGAGTAAAGTTTCAATCTTAATTTGTTCAGATTCTTTAGTTGAGTAGCAAAAAAAAACTATACATTTATAGTCTTCATTAGATTCTAATATCTCATTTAAATGCTTTTGTTTTTTATCTAGATGATCTGGCTCTGTACTGTATTCAGTGATTTCATAATTTTTTTTTAAGTATAAACAAGATTCTCTACCTAAATTTCCATTAGCCCCAAGAATTGCAATTTTACTCATTATTATTGATCGTTTTATTAAAAATTAATTTTTTAGCTAATATGAAAGATATAATAAAAGTAACAATATCTGATATTATCTTTGATAATTTATAATCTATATTTAAGCTCATTAAAAGCCCTAAGAAAATTGTCCCAATAACTATATTAATGGGTAAAAATGAAAAATATTTAATTAATTCTCTAATTAATTTTCCCTTAGATTTAAATGTGAAAAATTTATGTATAAAAAATGCAACAATGCAAGCAATAATTTTAGAAGAAGAATTTGCAATAATAAATGAATATTCTAGATAATTATAAATTAATATAAATGATGCTAAATCAATAAAGTATACACAAATTTGTATAAAACCATATTTTACTATTTGCATTTTTTTATTACAATTACATGATGTAAAGCTGTAATTGATTGAAATGGCTTTAATAAATATTCAAGAAGTTGAATTGGTCTTTCCATAAAGTTTGGAATTAATTGTTTAAAGTTTAAACCACCAGAAAGCAGGTATCTCATATAATTATTAGTAGTTTTATGATATTTAATTTCTAAATTTGGAAAATCATTTAAAAATTTATCTTTATCTCTTTTAAATACTATATATGATAATGCTTGATTAGCACCTTTCATTGGACCTGTGTGATTACCTTTCCAATCTAATTGTTTTTTATCAAAAGCTTCTGTTGCTGATATATGAGGATATATTAACGAAGATATTAAGCCATAATAAGGTTCAAGTAATATAGCCCCACCTCCAGTTTCTAAAACTCTATCAATTTCAGTAAAAAATTTTTTTGGATCTGAAAAATGATGAAATACGTTTTGTCCAAAAAAAACTCTAACTGAATTAGGTTTTAGATCCATATTCATTGCATCTATTACTTGGTCAATATTATCACCATCAACGATATCAGTTGAAATGACTTCTGAATAAGTCTCCTTAATTGGATAAGCGCCTGCACCCAATTCAATTTTTTTACCATCACCGCTTAAATAATTTTCGTCAAGATTAATAAATAACTTATGTACCTCCTGAAAGACATTCTTTATAATTGGTTTTGTTTCTAATATTTTGCGGTGGACATTAATTCTTTTTTTACTATCAACATCTATTTTTTCTAGCTCTTTTAAGCCAAGTAAATCTCTAAGCATTTTATTATTTCTATTAAATATAATTATATTAGGTTATACAATAAATTGATAATATTTACATTATATTAGTTTTAATTGTATTACATATTAAAATCTAATTAAATTTAATTAAATCATTCGTTTATGAAGCAAGAAAAAAATAATAGATACCTTAAGCAGCATTTTGAACTTTTTTTAATGTTATTAAAGCAAGATATTCAAAAAAAATATAAAGGAAATTTTATTGGTAATTATTGGATAATTATCACACCACTATTTATGCTTAGCATTTATACCTTTGTGTTTGGTTATGTCTTTGCAGTTAGATGGCCTGGATTTTTAAATTCAAATATTTTTCAATTTTCATTAGTCTTGTATTGTGGATTGGCATTTTATAATTCATTTAATGAAGCAATTTCACGTGCACCAAATAATATCATTGAAAATGTAAATTACTTAAAAAAAGCAGTTTTTCCATTGGAAATATTAACTCCTATATTAGTTTCATCATCAGCAACAAATCTATTAATAAATGTGTTATTAATCGCCATAATAAAGTCAATCTTAATTAGCCCAATAACGTTAAATTTTTTATTTATTTTAATAATCCTATTCGCCTTTCTAACCATGTTGCTTGGATTATCTTGGATTTTTTCAGCTGTTGGAGTATATATCAGGGACTTAAATCATTTAGTAACTAATTCTGTCACTGGGCTACTTTTTTTATCTCCAATTTTTTATCCAATAGCTTCATTGCCAGAATGGTTAAGGCCTTACATTTTATTTAATCCAATTTCGATTCCAGTTGAAGAAGCAAGAAAGATCATAATATATAATCAAATTCCAGATTTTTATATATTAACAATATACACACTTTCAAGCTTGCTTATTTGTATTATTGGATATTTTTTTTTCTCAATAACAAAAAAAGGATTTTCAGATGTTATTTGAAGATGTAGTAATACAAATAAAAAATGTTTCCAAAAATTTTGCTTTGTATAGAGATCCAAAGGATCGATTGAAACAAATGATATTCCCAAAATTGCAAAAACTAATTCGTTTAAAGCAAAAAAAATATTACACAAACTTTACTGCGCTCAATGAAATTAATTTTGAAGTATCAAAAGGAGAGTGTATTGGCCTAATTGGAAGAAATGGCTCAGGAAAGTCTACCTTGCTGCAGATTATATGTAACACTTTATCAACTTCATCCGGGAACATAAAAACAAAAGGGAGAATAGCACCTTTATTAGAGCTTGGAATGGGATTCAATCCAGAATTTAGTGGAATAGATAATATATATCTTAATGGAAGTATTTTAGGCTTATCAAATAAAGAAATTAACGAAAGATACGATGATATTTGTAAATTTGCAGATATAGGCGATTTTATTAAATATCCTGTTAAGACGTATTCTTCAGGGATGTATGTAAGGTTGGCATTTGCAATAGCAATCAATGTTAACCCAGACATTCTGATCATAGATGAAGCATTAGCAGTTGGAGATGAGGCATTTCAAAGAAAATGCTATGCTAAAATTGAACAAATAAAGTTGAAAGGAGCAACCATATTATTTGTTTCTCATTCTGCACAAACTATTATTAGTATTTGCTCTAGGGCTATACTGCTTGATGCAGGAGAAATTATTCTGGATGGTAATCCTAATAGTGTTATTAAAAATTACCAAAAACTAGTTTCATCAGATAAAAACAATCAAAATATAATTCGTACTCAAATGAAAAAATTAGATATAGCTAAAACAGATGATAAAACAGATGATAAAACAGATGATAATAGTAAATCCATAAAAACTCAGTATGAAATCATTGATGATAGTTGGTATGATGAGATTTTAAAATCGAATCATGAGGTAAAATATGAATCAAGTACAGCTAAAATAAGTGAAGTTAAAATTATTAATAGCCATGGCGAACAAGTTAATAATTTAAGAAAAGGATATCATTATTATATTTCATATAAAGTTTTTTTTTATGAAAAGAGTAAATCTGTTGGCTTTGGCATGTTAATTAAAACAATGCAAGGTGTTGAACTCGGGGGGGCCACCACATTTGATGATGTGTCAAAAAGAGTTTTAAATATTAATTCTGGTGACACTTATAATATTAAGATAAAATTTAGATGTAATTTTTTACCTAATTTATTTGTATATAATGTTGGCGTCTTATCTGTTAAAAATGATAATGAGTTTTATAACAATAGAATTTTAGATGCAGGTTTATTTAGAGTAATGAGTGAAAAAAATTTATATGCTACATCGTTAATTGATTTTGATGTTTCAATTGAAGCAGATATAGAATAAAAAATTATTATTCTAGGTAAAATCTAGTTTTTCCAGATAAAATGTTGATATCTCCATCAACTTTATCTCTCCATGGTTTTATGAAAACCTCAAGGTTTTTATCATTTTTTTCAATATTAATAGATAAATTAATTTTATTCCAAGTCTTATTAATTTCTCGGATTTCTAAATATTCAGAAGTTAGATTATTTTCACTATCAAATTTTTTAATAGTTATGATAATTGTACTTGTTGGCTTATCAGAGTTTAAAAAAATTTCATTAAAATACCAATATGTATTAGGTGGAACTTTGCTGTTTAAGTTTAAATTACTATTTTTATCAAGATCATATTCAATATAATTTTTCTTATAAATATTCTTTAAATCATAGATTAAAAAATGCTTATTTCCATAAACTAGTTTGCTGTCACTTAAAAAATTATTTTTGGTAAATTTTTTAATAAAAGGACTTTTTTCTTTCGTATCAATAATCCAATATCTAATATTCTCAGTTTTTATAAAATTAACTGTCTTATCAAAATTAGAAATATTACCAAACAGACCATCATCCGAAGACATAAAATATGCATGATTTTTTAATCTATGAATTTGATAGTATTGTCCCGTAACTGCGACTCGTTCATTTTTTTGAATATTTTGATTTATAAAAGTGTCTATACCATAAGTTAACGATTCAATTTTTTTATCAAGCTCATTTGTATTCCAAAATAATTTATGTCCCAATATTAATTCATAATTTATTCTTATACCTGCTGCAGAAAGATAGAATATAGACCAAAGTATAATCCCAATTTTTAAAATATCATTAATCTTACTTTTATTTGATAAAAAATTTAAATTATTTTCTAATAAGATTAACGAAACCATTATTAGCAGTACATATGCATGCAGCCAATATCTTAATATAAGAGTGTTATTAGCAACAAAGTAAGTAATGGCAATTGTAAAAACAGACGCTATTATGATTGAGTATAAAAGTTTTGATATTTTAAATGGCTTGACCAGAATAATTATTGGAAGTGAAAAAAATAGTAAAATTGGCCAAATATTCGTAGCTCCATCTAGAGAATGGAATTTAACACCATCAATAAATAAGTTTAATGGAAATAATATTATATTGTTAAAACTTAACGGATAATAAAATAAACTTCTGTACTCTGGAAGCTGAACGTTAGAAGCTTCTACAAATGATGTTGAAAAAAAATCTGAAAAAAAAGGAAAAAAAGGATTGCCTGTTTGAATAAAAGTCCAAGTAAACCAAGGGACACTGATGACTAAAAAAATTAAAAATGAAATAATATAGTCAGTATAATCTGATTTTTTAACTAATTTTATATTAATGAATTTAAATAATAAATATACTAATCCTAATAATCCAATAAATAAGAGTGAATTAATCTTAATTGTTACGCAAAATCCAAATAAAAGAGCGGACAAATATAAGAAATTTTTATCTTTATAATAATCATAATATATCAATGAGATTATTCCGGACAATATAAAAGTTATTATTGGAATTTCAAAAAAAATTGAAAAACTTTCAACCCAAACTATCGGAGTACTTATTACTACTAATGTAAATATAAGTGATAACTCTTTTTTATCTATAAAATAAAAAAATATATTAAAAATAATTCTAGTCATTACTATAAATAAAATAAAAATCTGAGTTGCTGCTCCATATTCAGCTGAAAAAAAATATCCTGGAAGTAAGGCCAACTTCATTGCCTGAGGAGTAACCCAGTCCCATAGATAATAATGAAAAGGAATTGTCGCTATTTCAGTTATTTCTTTTAAAAAAGTTAATCTATAAACTAATCCATCAGACTGAGTTTGTGGGAGGCAGATTAATATAAATGAATAAAATAAAATAATGAATATTGAAAACAGTGAAATTGCTTCTATTAAGCTGATATTTTTCTTTAAAATAATATCTAAATTTTTTCTTAAAATTTTAAAATTTGAAATATACCCAATTATACTTATTGATATAAATAATGTTAATACAAGCGAAGATAATAATAAATTAAAAAATGATAGTATAAATAATAATATTTGGAATATTACTATACCTAATAAATAATTAAGTAAAATTGAATCTATACTCTTATTAATTTTTGAAAAAAAAAGCGCAAATCCAAGTGAAGTAAAAATAAATAGAATATTTAAAAAAACAATATCTATTACAACAGATTGAAAAACAAGAATTATAAAGGTGATAATAGAGGGTATAATTAGATTTTTTATATTATATTCATTTTTTATCTTAGATATAATTATAAAAATAATAGTATTAATAGTTAAAATTGCAAATGCTGAAATAACTACATCCCAATGTAATTGATAATATTCCCAATAGATGTTAGTTTTAAAAAAATATATGGAAAATACAACTAGAGACAAAAAAGATAAAGAGATTGTAATTCTAAGTAAATATTTAAGATTATTCATATATAATTATTAATATAATTGCTCCATGGAAAATAAGAAAGTCTTAGTATTAGCTGTAGGTTTCATTATTTGTATAACATTATATCTGATTTACTCATCAAACAATAAAAGTCCCAATATAATTATAATTTTAACAGATGATTTAGGATTTTCTGATATAGGTGTTTATGGTGGAGAAATTCAGACACCTAATATTGATAACCTTGCTAAAAATGGTTTGCAATACTTAAATTTTTATAATACTGGTCGATGTTGGCCAACACGAGCTGCATTATTATCAGGTCATTATCCCCATAAAATTAATAGAGATATTATTGTTGAAAAATCAATTTTAGAGTCAAAACAAACGCCATTTAGTAGTAGGCCAAAGTGGGCAGAATTGTTGCCAATGTATTTAAATGAACTTGAATACAAAAGTTTCTTCTCTGGTAAGTGGCATATAGATGGTAAACCGACTAACAATGGATTTAGTAAATCATATCGACTTATAGATCACGATAGACATTTTGATCCAATGCATCATTCAGAACATGGTCTTCCTCTTCCAATCATTCAAGATGATCAAGATTACTATTCAACTACCGACATTACTAATCATGCAATTAATTATATTAATGAGCATCAGAATAATTATAAATCAAAACCCTTTTTTTTATACTTAGCTTATACTGCTCCTCATTTTCCTTTACAAGCATATGACGAAGATATTAAATTTTATAAAGATAAATACAGTGATGGTTGGGATAAAATTAGAAAAGATAGATATAAAAGACAAAATTTTTTAGGACTAAAATTTGGAGATCTTCCATCAATTGATAGAAAACAAGGTGCTCCTTATTATGACAAAGATGCATATAGTCTATTGGGATCAAGCGAACTAGAATTGCCGCTTAACTGGCAGGAGCTTTCCATCAAACAAAGAAAATTTCAATCTAAAAAAATGGAAATTCATGCTGCAATGGTTCATAGAATAGATTTAGAAATAGGAAAAGTTATTAACCTTTTAAAAAAACAAAATATCCTTGATGATACATTGGTTATATTCATGTCCGATAATGGGGCTTCTGCAGAAATTATGATAAGGGGAGATGGTCATGATCCACTAAATGAACCTGGTTCAAAAGGAACATACCTTTCACTAGGTCCTGGATGGTCAGCAGTTTCTAATACACCTTTTAGAAAACATAAAACTTGGGTACACGAAGGTGGAATTGCTACACCGATGATTATAAGTTGGAAAAATAATATTAAAGATATTGGAACTACTAGAAATCAAAGAGGACATGTTATTGATATTCTTCCAACAATATTAGATATTATTGGAATCGATCCAATCAAAGTTCAGGAAAGGTTAGGTAGACCTGCTTTTGATGGAAAAAGTATCAAATATAGTTTCAAAGATAAAACTAATAATAAGACTAATAGGTCATTATGGTTTCATCATGATGGACATAAAGCATTAATAAAAAATAATTATAAATTAGTTTCTGAAAGAAATAATGATTGGGAATTATATAATATTGATACTGACCGAACAGAAACTAAAAATTTAGCAAATAAGAAATTATGGATAATTGAAGATTTGATAGAAGAATATGACAAAATTAAAAATAATATTCTTTATATAAAATGATAAAAAATAATTTAAAACGAAAAAAAATTATTTCTCAAGCAACAGGCTATTTATTTATTTCTATAATTATCTTAACTACACTTATATTTTTATATTTTTTATTTATAGAATTAGTTTTTTTTCTTACTTTAAAATATCCTAATCTAAGTAGAAATTCTGAGAAATTACAATTTTCTGCTCAAATAATTTATGATGAATATGATCGTAATATAATTCAGTATTTGCCAGAGTGTACCGAGTATGATTCAGCTTTATTCTATACTTTGAAAAAAAATAGTAGTTGTAATTTTTCAAATAGGGAATTTTCTAATGAATATAGTATAAATTCAATTGGCTTGAGAGATTCTGAACAATCATTATCTGAACCAGAAGTAATCTTTATTGGTGACTCCTTTACAATGGGCTGGGGTGTAAATCAGGATGAAACTTTTACATCTGTAGTTGGAAAAAAATTAAATATTAAAGTACTAAATGCTGGAATCTCATCTTATGGAACAGCTCGAGAGTTAGAAATATTGAAAAGATTAGATACTTCTAAAACCTCTCATTTAATAATTCAGTACTGTTTAAATGATTTAGATGAAAACAAAAGATATATAGATAATGATAATAAGATTATTATTAGTAGTGAAAAAGATTACGATAATACTGTTAAAAAACATTTAGATAGATTGAAATATTATCCTTTTTTATATTCATACGAGTACTTTCAAAGATTAAATCCAGCATTTAAACACTTAGATATTTGGATGGCAGAAAGCTATGTAAATTTGGAAAAAGAGCACTATATTGAAGCAAAATATTTTTTAGATACATTAAATTCTTTTACAATTAGTAAAAAAATAAAAATTATTTTATTTGAAAACGAATTCAGATTAAAAAATGATTGGTTTTTAATTGAAGTAAATAAATTATTATCCAATGAAGAATATAATAAGCTTGATATAATATTTATATCAACTAAAGATTTAATTAATGAAGATTACTATCAATTAGATTCACATTTAAATAAAAATGGACATAAAAAATTAGCAAATAAAATTGTTAATGCTATTAAAACACAAAATTTAAATATGTATATTAAAGATTATGGACCAAAAGAATCTTTAGTTGGAGCAGCTTTTAATTTACAAGAAGATGGAACTAGCGCAATGTGGCTTAAGGTAAGGAATTTAAGGCCTTCAGTTAAAGCGTATATTGATAATACTCAACTAAAAACAATAATAAATGAAGAATTGGCTGCTGTACAAATTCCTGAAAAATTTTTACAAGAAAAAAAAATATTTAAAGTATTATTAAAAGATTTAAAGGGAATTTCAAATACAGTATTATTTGAAGTTAAATAAATATGAAGCTTAAAAATAAAAAATTTATAGATAAATATGTAGGCTTTACTTTGCTTGCAATTATAACTCCTATCTCTCTTCTATTAGGATTCATTCTTAAACGTGACCATAATATCAAAGAAGTAAATCATTCAATTACACTAATTAAAATATTAGGTGGAGGAAGTTTATTTACTGCCCTTGTACCCTTAATTGCTCTAAAAAAAAAATATCCAGAAAAACAACTTATTTTAATATGTTCAGAAAATACACTAAGTTTTGCCAAATTAATGGGAATATTTGATAGGATTATAATAATCAAAACAAATAATTTGTGGAATTTACTAAAAACATCTCTTAAGGCATTATTAGAAGTATCATTTACAGACGTAACAATTGATTTGGAAATACATTCTAAGCTAACATCAATATTTTCTTTAGCTACATTTGCAAGAAATAGAGTTGGTTTATATTCGAAATATAACTCTTGGCAAAATGGTATACTGACACATAAAATACTTTTTGATGAGTCAAAATTACTGAGTCAATATTACGAAAAAGCAGTAAGATTATTTGGTGTAGATAATTTTAATTATATAGATTTAAGTAAATATTTAATAAATAGTAATAATTTTAAGCCGCATAAGAAAACATCTGTTATCAATAGTTTAGCGATTGGACCATATTGCTCTGAACTTGGAAGAGAAAGAGAGTTTAAAGATATCGAATGGATTGAACTTTTTAAGAAAAATAAATTACATTTCAAAAAAATTATAATTATCGGCGGTAAGAATGATTATTTTAAAAGTACTCAATTAGAAAAAAAATTATATAAATGGAATTCTAAATTATTAATTGAAAATAAAGTAGGCAAACTATCATTAAAAGATTCTGTTCAAGAAATATTAAATTCGGATGTTTTTTACACTATTGACTCTGGATTAAATCATATATTAAGACAATTAGAAATGAACACAAATTCCTATTGGGGTCCAACAGACCCGAAAACAAGATTAAATCTTCTTGAAAATCCAAATGAATTTGTTTTTTATAGCAAAATAGCATGTTCCCCTTGTGTACACTTAATAGATATACCGCCGTGCAATGGAAATAATATATGTATGAAGCAACATATAAAGACAATTTCATTGAAAGACGCCCATTCAAATAGTTCGCAGATTACAAGATATAAGAATGAGTAATAGAAAAATTAAGATAGCAATTATTGGCACAGGTCCGAATGGTATTGCATCCGCTATGCCGTTTCTTGAGCACAAAGATAAATTTGAAGTGACATTAATATCTTCGGGTGAAAGTCTATTTTCAGAAGAAATTACAAATATTCAGAAATATCTAAATAGTGTAAATAAAAATTTACAGCATAAATTTTGGGAAACAAAAAAAAATATTTCAAAAAAACTTATACCCAAAAAATTATTTTTTGGTAATACAAGTGTCTATCAAGATTTTGAAAACGACTTAAGGGTATCTAAAGATATTGAATTTGATGTATCTCATTCTTTAGGTGGTTTATCAAATGTTTGGGGCGCTACAGTTTCTGGCTTATCACAAAATGACCTTGAAGAATATGACTATGAAAGTGATCTCAGTGTATTTCTAAACGTCATAACAAAATTTTTTCCTATTTCCGGATTCAAAGATGATATTGATTTAAATACACCTTACAAAATAGAATATAATCTTGCATCAGTAAAATATTGTACTCAAGCAAAAAAGATTATGAGTTTATATGAATCTAATAAAGAATATTTTAAAAAAAATAAATTTAGAATTGGCTTTGCAAAATTAGCTATAGATAATAATGATAATTCTGGATTAGAAATGTATGGATCACATAAAAACTCTGTGTTTAATGCTTATTTCTATATAGAAAAAATTAAAAAAGATATTTGCTTACTTGAAAATACAATAGTTAATGAGATTATTTATAGCAAAAGCAATATTTGTATAATTAGTAAAAATAAAAAAAATGAGATAACTAAGTCTATTTATGACAAAGTGATAATAGCTGCGGGTGCCATTAATACAGCTAAATTGGCATTAAAATTATTAAGTACTTTTAAAAAAAACTCATTAATTATAAAAGATTCTCAGAAATATTTTTTTTTATATTTTACATTTTTTAAATCTAAAAGAAATGAAGAAAAGAATATTGTTGGTCTTTCCCAAATATTTATGCAAACTGAAATTAAAAAAAATACTTTTCAACTTCAATTATACCACTCTATTTTATTATTAAGAGACACAATGAATAATTTTATTCCAATTTATCTTACTAAATTTTTGATTAAAAAATTAAATTTTATATTTGGTAGAATTATGATTGGTGTAGTCTACTTTCCTGAAGAAATAAGTGATCATATGAAAATAAACTATAATTGTGATGAAAAATCATTTTCAGTAACTAAAGTTAAAAATAAAAATTATTCAGTTAAATATATCTTACTTATTTATGCTAAATTAAGTAAATTATTATTTAGAATAAAGTCTTTTCCGTTTCCAATTTTTATTAAGGCAAAAGTTGGTGTAAGCCAACATTTTGGCTCCTCTCTACCACCTAATAATGAAATTGAAGTTGGAAAAACAAGTATTAACGGTGAACTTTATCCTTTTAAAAATATTTTTATTGCTGATTCCTCTTCTTTAAGCAGAATTCCATCAACTCCACCTACATTCATTTCTATGAGTAATGCTTATAGAATATCTACGGAAATTATTAATAATTCTTAAGCCAATGGAAAAAAATAAAAAGATTTTAATTTTAGGAGGTAATAGTTTTTTAGGTGGACATATGTTTGAACATCTAAAGAAAAATAATCAAAGTGTTTGTGCAACATATAATAAGAATGAGGTTAAAAGATCCGATTTTTTTCATTGTAACTTATTATCCATCAAATCTATTAAAAAACTTCCTGAATGTAATATAATAATTATGTACTCATTTTTTACAATAGGAAAAAATAAATATATTAATAATCTCATAATGATTAAAAATATAATAAATTATTGTATTGAAAAAAACATTTTTTTTGTTTTTATTTCAAGCTCTATAGTTAATTTTAAATATGATACTGATTATAAAAAATCAAAGATTAATTGTGAAAAAATAATTTCAAAAAAACTTAAAAATTATCTTATAATTAGACCCGCTTTACCATTTGGAGGTAGACCTAAAATTAATTCAGAAATGCGCATACAGCCATTATCATTTCTTAAAAAATTTATTGATAATTATTATATTGTGCCTGTTATGGGAAATGGTAAATGTATTAGGCGACCTATATTTGTTGATGACTTAAATATTATTATTATGCACCTTATAAATATTAAGTTAACAAGAAAAACAATTGAAATAGGTGGTCCAGATAAAATTTCACTAAACAAAATTATTGATATATTTTCTAACAATATTAAAAAAAACAGAATAAAGATTCATTTACCTATAATTTTATTTTATATGCCATCTTTATTTTTAAAATTTATTGATTACGAAAATTTTAGTAATTTTAAATCTGATGAAATAATAGACAATGATTCATGGCAAAGTATTGATTCTAAAATGAAAAAATTAAAATTAAACACTTTTAAAAAATTTTCTAAATTTATAGTATAATTAACATAATCTTGCTTAGTGCGATAGATTGATTTAATAAACTTTAATTCAGATTGTGCGTTTACTTTTACTACTTACTTAAACTATTAAAAATTTCTTTATTTATGTATATTTTATTTAAAAAATATTTTGAATTATGAAAATTAGTTTTTTAAAGCCTATTATAGGCTCAATAATTATCCTGATTATAATTTATTTTATAGATGTTAATAAAACAATTGATTTACTTATTAACATAGATTTAATCTGGTTTACTTTATCAATTTGTATTATTTTTATCGCTTGTTTAGTTATCTCACGAAGATATCAAAAAATATTAAGATACCACAAATTAAAAACAAAATTTTACTTTCAACTAAAGATATATTATGAAGGAATCGCATTCACTAATTTACTTCCTATTGGACATATTGGAATTGATTTATGGAGATCTAAAGCTATAAAAAATATTTCGGACTTTTCATACTTAAAAATCCTTAATACTTTACTTTCTGATAGGGTTTCAGGTTTGTTAGGATTGGTACTAGTTTCAACTTTAATTTCTATAATTATTTATTTTTTTTATCCAAATATCATCTTCTTAATGCCTAATTTAAATATTCTTACAATATCAATCTTTGATTTCTATCTTATACTATGTATATCTCTTAGCTTATTTTTAATTTCCTTATTTTTTATATTTAGAATTCTGGGAATTATGAATTTTTCAAATGTTAAATTTATTAAATATTTTAAAGATGCTTTAAACATTAAATTAATAACAAATTCTTTTATACTATCATTAATTAACAATATATTGGTAATGACTGCCTTCTGGTGTTGCGCTCATTCTGTTGGTATAGAATTACCAT
>Ga0308004_10000710_pt1 | contig 15357 bp, 14 predicted proteins | sample Neamet38_FD_203156 | JGI IMG/M metagenome (GOLD analysis project Ga0308004, IMG submission 203156) | Marine microbial communities from water near the shore, Antarctic Ocean - #38 | ecosystem: Environmental > Aquatic > Marine > Unclassified | place: Southern Ocean | collected 2014-06-06 | reverse complement strand
AGTTTTATTAATAATTTCTTTTTTCTTGGAGCGGGTAAAGAGAATCGAACTCTTACATCCAGCTTGGAAGGCTAGCGTTCTACCATTGAACTACACCCGCACAACATCAAGAATAACACTCCATTGTTATATAAAATTTTATTGAATGGTGGAGGGGGAAAGATTCGAACTTTCGAAGACCGAAGTCAACGGGTTTACAGCCCGCCCCATTTGACCGCTCTGGAACCCCTCCTTTTTGGGGAAGTGCCCCCTTGTTCAATAAAGCTTCAACAACATGCGTTTTATATATTTTTATTATGCAATTGCAACACGAGATTTGCCAAAAAAGTTGTTAAAATACCTATAAAATCTTCATAAATTCATGAATAAACTCTCTTTTATGGTTATTAAACTAAATAAAGTTAATAAGGTTATTTATTAAAAATTTGATACTTACATCTATCTAATAAATTTTTATATTAAATCTTTTAATTTAACTAATTCTCTTTTATCGTCTTTAAGATTGATAACCTTGCAATTCTCTATCACTCTAAGTTTTTTATCACCTGAAAGGTAATTTAAATTATTATTTTTATCTCTACTATCTCGAATATTTGAGTTTGTATAATTTTCTAAGTTTTTAATCTTAATATTCTTAAAGAAATTTTCTTTTTTGAATATTTTTAAAACAAAAAAAGCGTTATTTTTTTGTAAATTAGATCCAATAAAATAATAGCCTTTTTGATCCATTAAATTAATTAATGCCTTTAAGGACATTCCATAACATAAGTTAGAGTAATGGTATTTTGTTCTCTCAAATCCTGAAATGTTAGGTGTTGTTACTTCTAATTTTGCACCAAAAACCGGATTATATTCAGCAACAAAAATTTTAGATACATTGTTTTTTAGTTTTTCGATAATCCAGTAGTCTATACCGTCTATGTCTATGCTAAATAAGTCAATTTCGTAATCACAATTGTTATTTAGTAAATCAATAATATTTTCAGAATTAATTTTTTTATTACATATTTTTAAATCTCCTTTCCAAAAATTTATAAAAGGTTTTACTTTATTTTCCATATCATCAATATAATCAACTATTAGTCCTTTAGGATGATATCTGCTGTACAAATATCGTGTGTTTGATTCCCTATAATTGCCTACTCCAATCTCAACAAAATTTTTTTTAACTAGTTTTAACTTATAAGTAAGGTAATCAATAATACCATCTTCACCATTTTGTGAAAAGATTTTAACTTCCACTTCATTTAAATCTTCTATATCATTATACAAATTTCTATTAATAGAAATTTGAACTTTACCAATGCAGAGCATTATTTTATCAAAAGCGTAAATATCAAGTTTTATTTTTTTTAAAAATAAAACTAAAGTTTTAATAATTACAAAACAAAAATTTTTTATCATAATTCAAATATAAAAATTATTTTTAAAACATTATAATCAGGTTTATCAAGGTGTATTTATACATATTAATAATATTTTATTTAATGCTAAAATACATATACCATACATTTATATATGAATAAATCATCATTTTTAATCGTAGGGCAACATGCTGTAATTGAGGCTCTAAGAAATTCAAAAAGAAAAGTTTTAAAAGTATTTTTAACTGAAGAAAGTAAAAAAAATATTCACCGAAAAAATCCAAAGAAAAATGTTCTTGAGGATGTTAAGGTTTATTTTAAATCAAAAAAAGAATTAGATAAATATACATCTAAAGATCAGATTATGCATGGTGGCTATATTGCTGAGGTAGAGCACTTAGATCAACCCGATTTAAAAGAGTTTATCAAAGGGAAAAATAAATTAACTCTTGTTTGTATAGATGAGGTAACTGACCCAAGAAACATTGGCTCTCTTATAAGGAGTGCCTCATCTTTTAATATAGATGGTTTAATAGTAAAAGAAAGACAATTCCCTTCAGACAGTAAGTTAATGTATAAAGCTGCAAGTGGTTGCATGGAACACTTAAATATTTTTGAAGTATCTAATATTAATTCAACTTTAAAAAATTTAAGAGAAAAAAACTTTTGGATTTATGGTTTTGATGCAAAAGGAGATAAGAATTTTACTGAATTAAAATGGGAAGGTAAAAACGTTCTTTTGTTTGGATCTGAAGGATTTGGAATGCGAGAGCATACAGGTAAATATACAGATTTTTTGGTAAAGATTAATATAGATAGCAAAGTAGAGAGTTTAAATATATCAAATAGTGCAGCTATTGTTTTTCATCATCTAAATTATTTAAAAAAATATATTCTTAAATAACTTTGTGACTGAAAAGCTTTTAAAAATATTACAAGAATGGTTGGCAGAAAATAAAATTGAATATAAAAAAGATATTCAAATAAAATTCAATTCTTGGATTAAAGCGGGTGGTGTAATTAAGATATATATTACACCAGAAAATATACAAGAATGTTCAAGTTTATTAAAATATCTAAAGAATAAAAAAATTGCTTTTTATGTGTTGGGTAATCAATCTAATACAATAATTAGAGATGGATTAATTCTTACACCAATAATTAATCTAAAAAATATTAATAACTTTAACTTTTTTGATGAAAAAAATGGTCTTAAAATAGAAGTCGGAAGTGGTATATCAATTCCTAGATTTTCAAAGAGTCTGAGTAAAAAAGGTTATACTGGAGCAGAAGGATTGTTGGGCATTCCAGGGTCAATAGGAGGAGGAATTTGTATGAATGCCTCATCTTATGAAAGCTACTTAAGTAAATATCTTGTAAATGTTAATTTAATGGACATTGAAGGTAATATTTTTAATCTCAAAAAAGAAGAGTTGGAGTTTGGCTGGAGAAAGTCATTAGTCAAACGAACAAAGTTTATTATACTTAATTGTGAATTCTATTTTCCTAAAGTAAATTTTATTGGAGAAAATAAGACAAAAGAAATTTCCTTAAAAATCATGAATCATCGAAGGTTATTTCAAGAAAATAATTTACCCAATTTAGGAAGTATTTTTGCTACTAAAAATATCTATAAAGATTTATCTAAATTAAGTTTTACTTTTTTAATCTTATATTATTTTTATAAAATTGGATCTGTCTTTTACTTCAACTTTAATACAAAAAAAATATTTAAATTTAGAGGTTTTGTTATTTTAATCTATCTTAAATTATTAGGTCTGGAAAAATTTTATAACTTTAGCGCATCAAATAAAACACTTAATTGCTTAGTTAATAATGGTACAACATCAACATCTAATGGTATTAACTTTTTGAAAAAATTTAATAAAAAGACAGGAAAATATTTAAAAATTGAAAATATAATATTAGATGATATTCATTAATTCTTAAATGATTAACATAATAACATATCACGAAACTACTAATTATGGTGCCTTAATTCAATGTTTAGCGTTAAAACAATATATTGAAAAAAAATATCAAACTAATGTTAGTTTATGTGATTATCATCCAAAAGAATTAATTTTTGCAGAGAAATATAGACCGCTTATAACAAAAAACTTTTCTAAACTTTATCAAACATTAAAAAAAAATTATACAGTAAGTAAATGGAAGAAGAATGCTTTTAAAGAAAATAAATATATAAATCACTATAAAGAAAATACCTTAAACATATATGGTAGTGATGAAATATGGAATTTTGACAACGCATATCACGGTTACGATCCCTATTATTTTGGTAAATTTGATACAGAAAAAAAAATTGCATATGCCGTTAGTATTGGAAGATCTAGCTATTCTTCTTTAGGCCAAGAGATGAAAGATGAAATTAAAAAACTTTTACATGGTTTTTCTAAAATATCAGTAAGAGATGAAAATACAGCTGAGTTTGTATACCAGCTTACAAAAATTGAATCAGAAATTGTATTAGATCCTTCGTTAATCTACACACCTCCAATTTTGGAAGATAAAAGATTTTTAAGCTACGAAATTGAACATGATTATGTCTTGATATATGGAACTGTATTTTCAAAAATTCAAAAAGAATTAATTAATAATTTTTGTAAAAAAAGAAATCTTAAAGTTATATCTGTAGGCTATTACAATAAATGGGTAAAAAAAAATTACTTAGGTTTAAATCCAACTACATTTTATAATTTTATTAAGAATTCAAAATATGTTTTTACTTCTATGTTTCATGGAGTAATGTTTTCTACAAAACTTTCAAAACAATTTTATTTTTCAACTGATCCAATAAGAGAAAATAAAATTAAGAGTTTTATAAATAATTTAAAACTAAATGACAGAGAGATATTGAATAACCTTAGTGACCAAGAAATTGATTATTATGAAGTAAATAAAAAAATTAATAAGTTAAAAGATAGTAGTAGAAACTTTTTAATAAACAACATTAATAAAGTATTTAACCTTAATGAAAATATTTATTAGGTTGGGTCAAGGCGGTTAAGTCTTCTCTAAATTATTAGGTTGATAAAATAAAAGAATTAATTAACAATTAATTATTTTTAATTAAATAATCTTCAGTTTTTTCTAAAATGTAATGTCCTAAAAAAATATGACACTCTTGAATTCTTGCCGTAACACTACTTTCAATCAATATTGGATATTCTGTAAATTTTTTTGATATACCTCCACTTTTGCCATAAAAACCAACTGTTCTCAGTTTAAGTTTTTTTGCACAAATTAGTACTTTTTTAATATTTTTAGAATTGCCAGATGTTGAAATTACCCACAATATGTCTCCAGGTTTAGCGAGAGCTTCTAACGATCGTGAAAAAACATTTTCAAAAGAATAATCATTTGAACATGCAGTGATATAAGAAAGGTTCATTCCTAGATTTACCATCTTAAATGGTTTTCTATTTACTTTTGAATTTAATCTGACAAGAAACTCTGTTGATAAATGTTCACTATCACTCGCAGAGCCACCATTACCACAGATAAAAATTGTTTTATCATTATTTAATCCAGTGCTAAATAAATCAATCACTTGATCTATCTTTTTCCTTATTTTAAAAAGTTTTTTATGAACAGCTAAGTTTTGATTTATGGTTTTTAGTAAATGTTTCTCATTTTTTTTCATTAAATTAATAATAATTATTTTTAAGGATTTTACTTGATTTATTTTTTAATATGACTCTAAATTTAATTATAATTACTAATTCTATACAATTTAAATGTATACTAAAAAACAATAAAATTAACAAATATATTTGAATAAATCATCCTTTCTCATCATATCTCACATAATGCAATTTAGGCTTTTAAAAACTAAAAAAAAAGGATTTTTGAAATTTATAGAGTTATTCATTCAAACAATTTATTCAAAAAAATAAAAATTAAGATTTTTTCCAATCAAATATGGTTTAATTTTTAATTCTATATTCTTATCTAGGACTAAACCGCTTACATTATATTTAGTTTTAATAGTATTCCATTGTTTGGCATTAAGATTTTTAAAATGATTTATTGCAATTTCCATTGGAATATTACTTGTATTTTTATATTTATCTTTCAATTTTTTTATATCTAATCCATAAACATTTTCTAAAATTTCCTTATAATAACCAGAGAGATGGGGGAAATATGGTAAAAAATTAAGCGCTGTAGTGTCAAGTAATAAAGGCTTAAATGAAATATAATAAATATAATTTTTATTTAAACCCTCACCTCCTATACTTATTAAATGTCCCGTAGTATTTATTTTACGTAAACTTTCCCAAAAAGGATCATTATATGAAATTTTTTTTAAATTATAATTTTCTTTTTTACTGATAATATTCTTTTTAATTGAAGTTATTCTTTCAGATTTTAAAAAAGGAATTAATAAAAACATTGATAATATTAAAGCTAATAAATAATCATGTTTTAAAAAAAACTTATTTTCAAAAAAATATTTCTCATTTAAAATTTTAAAAATAACAGAAATTAATATAGGTATTAAAACTGGAGAACAAAAAGTTAAAAATCTTGTTGGCATTATATTTTTAACAATCATGGGAAATAGATCAAAATAAAATCTTGAGATAAAGAAAGTAATTTGACCAGAAAAATTTAAAAAAATTATCAATGAAAAAATGAAGAAAAGATTTTTATTTAACTTTATTTGATTTAATATAACTATTAAAAAAACGCTAGTGACAAAAATAAAAATATTAACATTTAAATAAGTGCCCCTTAATCCTCTGTGCCAATCAAAATTTTTAATAAATTCATTCATGAACTCTTTGTTTTCAGGGGGCCATATGAAGCTAGAATTTTGAAAAGTTATAAATTTATAATAAATAATAAATAATAAAAAAGCACCAATACCAAGTGATAAACCAATGAAAAAAGATTTATTTAAAACGTGAATTTTTTTTATCTTAAAAAAAACAAATAAAACTGATAGATGTAAAAAAAGCCAAGCTGATGTTACTGGATGGATAGTTAAAAATAAACCAAGCGTGAAACCACTTAAAGCTAATTTTTTTATAAGAAAAGTACCTAAAAAAAAAGTAAAAAGACTAAATGAGAGTGATCCATTAATATGTTCAGAAAAGTATAAGGTTGGATAATCACCACTTCCAGATTTAATCTCTAAAAACAATATTATAACTGTTATAAAAGATGAAAATAGTTTTGACTTAGTAATTCCAAATACTAAATACAAAAAACCTAATGTAAACAACAATGTATTTAGAAAAATAATTATTTTGGATGTAAGAAAAATTGAGTTACTAATTTTTAAAATTGCTGCAGAAAAAAAAGCTAAGAGAGTAAAGCTAGTTGAAAAAACTTCTTTCATTAATGATGGATGTTCGGGATATTCAATTAATCCGCTTATAACTAGACCATCACCAACTATTTTTGGGATATAATGATAAATTGAAGATAAAAAAAATGAAATTATAATTGAAAATGTTAAAAAAAAAAAATTATTGTTGTAATTTTTCATTTTTATATTTTATTGATTCTTTTCAATATTTTTAATTACGTATTGATCTCTACCTTTTGTTTGTTCGAAAATTCTTGCTAAATAAATCCCAATAATTCCCATAGTAAAAAGTAAAATACCAGAAAAAAAAGATATAGTTATTATTACACCAGTGGAACCTGGGGCTGCTATTCCTAAGAACTTGGAATACAATGCATAGAAAATTAATATAATAGAAAATATTATAGAAAAAAAACCCAGCACTACACCTAAATAAAGAGGCTTAAGAGAATAGCTTGTTATACCACTAATAAATTCTGTGATGGGTCCATTAGAAAAGAGAGGAAATTTAGACTCACCTTCTGCTCTAGGATCTCTCTCATATTTTACAAAACTTTGTTTATACCCAACCCAGATAGATAGACCCCTAATATAAGGTCTAAATTCATTTTGTAATAAAATTTTCTCCAATGCAGTTTTTGAAATTAATTTAAAATCACCAGCTTCAGTTGGTAAAGGAATTTCAGACAAATAATTTATAACTTTATAAGCGATTTTAGTAATCCACATTTTAAATGAAGACTCTCCGTGTCTTTTAGTTCTAACAGTATGAACAATTTCAGATCCTTTTTCATGCTCACTAATAAGCTTTGGAATAATTTCAGGTGGGTCCTGTAAGTCAGAATCCATATAGATGATCGCATCACCTTTAGCTTCACGAAAACCCGCAAGAACACATGGTCCGACTCCAAATGTTCTTGACATATTAATGATTGTTATTGGATTATTTTTTTGAAGATTTAATAAAATTTCTTCTGATTTGTCATCTGAGCAATCATTTACAAATATTAACTCATATTTCCAGTTAGCTAATTTTGAGAGACTGGCTTCAATTCTATTAACTAATTCATTTAAATTTTTTTCTTCATTTTTAAATGAAAAGATAATTGATATAAGATTCATAATATGTTTTTAAACATGTTTATTATAAATGAAAATGAAAAAAAATTCTATCCAAAGATCAAATAACCACAAATTAGACCTTGTTATATTGGCAGGTGGTAAGGGTAGCAGAATTAAGCAGTATCTAAAAGGACTACCAAAACCAATGTCAAGATTTAACAATAAATACTTTATTGAGTACATAATACAAAAATATAGTAAATATAATTTTAATAAAATTTATATTTTAACTGGATATAGGTCTAATAATATTTTTATAAATTTTCACAAAAAAGTTTATAATTTTATTGAAATAGAATGTTTAAGAGAGAAAAAATTACTAGGTACAGCAGGAGCTTTATATAAATTAAAAAAAAAAAAAGTTAAAGATTTTATATTAGTTAATGGAGATACAATCTTTGATATTAATTTAAATGACTTAATAAAATCTACAAAAAAAAATACTTTAGGCTCTATTGCTTTAATTAAGAATATTTCAAATAAAAAAAATAAAAAACTAAATAATTTAAAAATATATAAAAAAAATTTATCTTATGAAAAGTATGGTGAGCTAATGAATGGTGGAATATATTATTTTAAAGAAAATATTTTCGACTATATTAAAAATAAAAATAGTTCTTTGGAAAGTGAAATACTACCAAATTTAATTAATAAAAAAATTATTTCTGGGAAAGAGTTTAACGGATTTTTCTTTGATATTGGTACACCAAAAAATTTTCAAAAAGCTGATAAAATTTTATTTAAAAATTTTTATAAACCAGCTGTTTTTTTAGATAGAGATGGTGTTATAAATTTTGACAAAGGCTATGTACATAAAAAAAGGGACTTTAAATTTAGACCAGGTGTGCTCAAAGGGTTAAAGCTTTTATGTCAAAATAATTACTATATATTTATTATAACCAATCAAGCAGGTATAGGGAAAAAAATTTTTACTTTAAAAAATTTTATTGACCTTCATTTATTTATTAAAGAAAAACTTCAAAATAAAAATATTTTTATAGATGATGTTTCGTTTTCACCATTCCATCCTGATGCAAAGATTAAAAAATATAAAAAAAATAGCCTCACAAGAAAACCTGGAAACTTAATGATTGAAAAGATTAAAAAGCAGTGGCACATTAATCTTTCAAAAAGCTTTATGATAGGTGATCAAATATCTGATCAAATTTGTGCTAAAAAAAGTAGTTTATATTTTGAATTTGCTAAAAAAAATTTTTATCTTCAGTCGAAATCTATAATTAAAAAAATTAATAATTATTTTTAATTTTTAAACCTTCAACATTAAAGCCTTTTATTAACTCTTTAATTCCCTCACTTAAGTCTCTTTTTGCCTTAAACCCTTTTTTCTTAAGTTTGTCATTGCTAACAAAATAATTTCTTTGGTCTGGATCCTTAATACCTTTAATGGTGGTAATCTTTAAATCTTTTATTTGTTTTTTTATTAATTGAGCTAATTGTAGTTTTGTAATATTTGCTGAATTTAACCCTGCATTATAAATATTATTTTTCATTTTTTTAAAATTGTTAATTGTATATAGAATACAATCCACAACATCTCTTACATGAATAAAGTTTCTTCTGAAATGTGGTTCAAATAATTTTAATTTTTTATCTTTTACCGCACTAAATACAAAGTTGTTTACCATTACATCTGATCTCATTCTATAGCTAAACCCAAACACTGTAGCCAAACGAAAGCAAACATAATTCTTAGATTTAATAATTTCTTTTTCTGCGTCACATTTGGTTTTTCCATATAAAGAAATTGGATTCAAAGGACTGTCTTCTGTGCAAAATTTATTTTTTTCACCTATACCGTAACCAGAGTTTGACATAAGAAATATTATTTTTTTGTTTTTTGAAAAACTTACACAATCTTTAATTGCTTTATAGTTTACATTAATTGCATCTTTTTTATATTTTTCACATAAAGGTGCGCCTACTAAACCAGCTAATGGAATTATGTATTCATTTTTAGAGATTTCTTTTTTCATTATTTTTTTATTCATGACATCTGCATGAATAAATTCAAAATTTTTATGACTATATAAGTGATTGAGTGCAGATGATGAATATTTTAAAAGATCTACTACCGTAACATTGTGTCCAAGCTTAACTAATTCTGTAGCTAAAATTGATCCTATATATCCTGCACCACCTGTTATTAATATTTTTTTCATTTTTTATAATTGATCATTTTTTATTTTTCTTTTTAGTTTTATTTTAGTCATTTGTAAAATGTTATCAGAAGCAATTTTACCAAATTTTTTTTCAATCAACTTTAAGAATGGTTTGTGTGTATGATATTTTGTAAAGGCATCATCTCTTAATGTTATAATTTCTTTAGCAGTTAAACTTTCGGTTGGCAATGGAACAGTTTCAAATGAGTGAAAAGAGTATCCTTCATAATTTTCAGGCAATTTAATTCCTTTATCAACTGCATCTTTATATAGTTGACTACCCGGTAGAGCCATTGCTCCATAAGTATTCCACCCAGCTGTGCAAAGCTCAAGACTCAACTCAAGTGTTTTGTTAATTGTATCTATTGTATCTCCAGGTAAACCATAAATATAATTAGCCATCACGTTAATATCTGCTTCATGCACTCTCTCTATCACTTTTTTAACATCAACATCTTCAAATTTTCCTTTTGCAACTTCTAGCCTAATTGACTTGTCACCACTTTCAATTCCTAACGCTAGCCATTTTATTCCAGCCTTTCTTACTAATTCTAAAATCTCAGGTCTTTTAACTGTATCAATTCTGCTGTAGCTCCAAATTCTCAAAGAATCATCTTTATTCCTTTTTTCCAGTTCTTTACAAAGTGGAACATAATATTTTGGGTTTAAAAGGAACATTTCATCAACAATTCTTATTGTTTTTACACCCATTGAAATTAGTTTATCAAATTCTTTGATTATAAACTCTGTGGACCAGAACCTCATTGTACTATAGTTTGAAGCAACACCTATTTCATCGTTATCATCTCTATTTAAAATATTTATCATACAAAAGTTACAGTGAAACAAGCACCCAAGACTGGTTTGTAAACTTGCGTATGGGGTTCTTTTTTCAAAATCATATTCAGCATGCCACATTGGAGCTCTATATAAATCTAGAGGTTTTTTATCAAATGGAAGTAAATCCCATGCATATCCTGGTAAATCAATATCCATTTTTTCTGTGGGCACTACTTTTTCACTCACAGTCATTTTAATTTTATCTCCATCTCTATAGGCAATTCCTTTAATTTTACTTAAATTTTGACTATCAAAGTGATCTAGCTTTAAAGTATTTCTCAATGCATAAACAGCTTCATTTGTAAAAACAAAATCGATCATTTTTTCTTTTTTTAGTGTTTCGATTGGTAAGGCTTGAACATGAGAACCAATAATAGACATTGGGATATTAATATTTTTTTTAGCAAGATAACTAGCAATATGTATAACACCAGTCATATTAACAGTTCCTGCATTTACATTTTGCCCATATGCCACAAAGCATATCAGTCTTGGTGATAATTTTTTTATTCTAATATAAATCTCTTCTTCAGAAATATTTTCTGCGTTAGCGTCAATAATGTTAATATTAAAACCAACAGCTCTAGTAGACTCAGCAAGTAAGAGTGCCCATGTGGGAGGCTCGATAGCTGAATAAGTTTTTGATAGTTCTTGATAAGTTTTTTTTGAATTTCCACAAACTAAAAAACAACAATCTAATTTTTGCACAGTAGACATATCTATAAATGTAATCTGTTTAAAAAATTTGTAATTTTAATAATCTTTTGACTTTTTAAACTAGGATAATTTCCAATATAGTAACCAAAGAAGTGTACGTGCTCAACATTTTTAAAATTATTTAAATTTACATTTTTAACAATATTTTTGATATAGGGCTGCCTCAATTGATTTCCACCACCTGCATTACCCCTTCTAAATTCAATATTAGCAGTTTTTAATTTCTTTTCGAAATAATCTCTTATTTTTAAATCTTTAGTTTGTAGTATAATTGGAAAAGCATAATTACTGTTTCCCTCAAGATTAAAGCTTTTAAAGTACTTTTTACCATCTAATAATTCTAAAAAAAGTTTAAAATTTTTGGCTCTTTGATTGTTATTTTTATCTAAAGATTTAAGTTGATTAATCCCTATAACAGCTCCAATTTCATTATTTCTAAAATTTAATGTTGGATGTAAAAAAATAAATTTTGGCGACAAATCCTTATTCTTTTTTACAATTTTTTTCTCATATTGTTTGTTACCAGACTCTCTAATCATACCATGAGATCTTAACATTTTAAGAGTTTCATATATCTTTTTATCATTAGTGCAGGCCATTCCACCTTCTATAGTTGTTAAATGATGAGCGTAATAAAAAGAAAAATTTGAAATCAAACCATAACTACCCAATTTTTTTTTATTGTAAGTAGCACCATGACTCTCACACACGTCCTCTATTAGATGAATTTTTTTTTTTTTTAATGTCGATAACAACTTGTCATCCAAACCATTAAATCCTTGAGCGTGAGTTATGAATACTGCTAATGTTTTTTTAGATATCTTTTTAATTACTTGATCTATATTCATTGATAAATTTGAAAGATTGATGTCCACAAAGACAGGTTTAAACCCATTCATAATTACAGAGTTTATATCTGAGACCCAGGTTAAGGTTGGTACTATTATCTCATTTTTATTCTTATTTTTATTTAAAGTTTTTAAAGCAGAAATGGTTATAAAATTTGCTGAAGATCCTGAATTCACAAATACTGAATATTTAGTACCAACCCATTTGGACCATTTTTTTTCAAATTCTTTTACTTTTTTTGATTGAGTTAGTATTATATTTTTTTTCTTAACAAGGTTTATTACAGAAATCATATCAGATTTTGTAAAATTGTTATCCATTAATGCATGGTTAAGTTTCATATTTTATTTCTTTAAAGAGTTTAAAATCACTTCACAACCTTTATTTGAAAATTTAAAGGGAATATTGGTTATATTTTTAATCTTTTTTAAAAAGTTTTTTTGTTTTTCTTTCATCATATAAATAAGTAAGAAACCCCCTCCCCCAGCACCAAGTAATTTACCACCTAAAGCTCCATTTTGAATTGATGTTTTATAAAGTTCATCTATTTTATGATTTGTAATTGATTTGCTTAATTCTTTTTTTTCAATCCATGCATCATGAAGTAATTTTCCAAAATCATTAATATTTCCTGATTTTATCATTTTTTCACCTAATTCTACATTTGAAATTATTTTTCTAATATTTTTTTCTTTTTCATTTGATAGTTTATGAACGTAGTTATTTGCAATAGTCTCAGCATTTCTTTGAATGCCGGTGTAAAGAAGTAATAAATTTGAGTTTAGTTTTTTTAAATTATTACTTAAAATTTTTTTTATTAAAATTTTATCATTTTTTAAAAAATTTATTTTATTAAATCCACCTACAGATGCGGCCACTTGATCTTGTGAACCAACAGTTTCTTTCATGATTTTTTGTTCAAAAATAATTGTTTTATAGGCTAAATTAATACCTTTAATATCTCTATGTTGATTATAGTTTAAAGCACGCATAAGCCCTACAGAAAAGCTAGAGCTTGATCCCATCCCACTTCTGGCTGGCAAATCACCATCATAATGAATTTCTAAACCAGATTTAATTTTATTATACTTAATAAGTTTTCTTACTGTTAAATGTTTGATTTCGTTTATCTTTTTTACATTTTCAATTTTAGACCAAACTATTCTATATTTGTGATCAAAAAATGGTGGCAACTCACGACAAGAAATATAGATATATTTGTCTATAGTTGTTGATAAAACCGAACCTCCAAATTTTTTGTACCAAATCGGATAATCGCTACCTCCACCAAAAAAAGATATCCTATAAGGTGTTTTTGTTATTATCATAATTATTTTTCACTATAATAGTCACCATACTCAACTAGAATGGTATTTTTTCCATCTTTTCTTTCATATGCTTTTTTATAGGATGAAAAAATTTTATTAGGATCATTAAGTTTAATAACATCAATTGTTGAACACATTTTTTTGATTGCTGAAGAAAAATCACCAATATGTTGATATTGTGGGTGTAGTGGTCTTTGTGAGCCAATAGAAGTTCTAATTATTATTTTAGGTTTTATTTTATCACCAGCCATTATTTTGAATTTATCAATATGATTAACTAATTGATTTATTCCGTATAATAAAAAATTCCACCTTGGAAAAATACTAATTGGAATATTTCCATCCATAGCCAATCCTAAAGACATTCCCATTTGCATTTCTTCTGCAACAGGAAGTTCTAAAAGTTTTTTTTTCGGAACATTTTTTAATGTGTTAGACATAGCTGTTCCTGGAACTTCAACTGCTTGACCAATAAAAATGGTTTCTTTTTTAGTTCCTAAAAAATTCATTGATCTTTTTATTTCATTAAAATATTTTTTCAAAACTGAACTCTCTGACCAGCACCAGCATGTGGATACTTTAATTTGTATTTATAATAAGTAACAAACTTGTCTGAGACATTTTCGTATGTTAGTTTTTTTTTAGACCATACTTTTCTTGTGTCAGTACAGACTGATTTTCTATTATCTTCAACTATAAAATGAATAGGTAATCTTTTATTTCTACTATATTTAATACATTCGTGAGCAATTCCTGTTTCTGAGGTCATATCACCAATAAAACAATAGACTTTATTTTTAGATTTTTTTCTTTTTAAAGACATGGCTAAGCCAACCGCAATAGGCAGTGATCCACCAACAATTGCTGAGGAATAAACTTTATAATCTAAAAAACATAAAGATATTGATTTACCATCAATTATTTCATTTTTAATTTTCTTTGGTGGGACACCTTTTAACAAACATTGATAATGAGATCTCCAAGAGCACAGTACCCAATCATTTTTTTTAATTTTTTTAAAAAAATTAATTAAAAATTTCTCATTGCCTGAATATAAATGGATCGGGGATTTGATCTTTGCCTCATTAAAAAGTTCAGCTATACTGTCTTCAAATTTGATTAAATCTTTTTCTTTCATTCAAATTTTATATTATTTTGATATTGATAGAGTTTTTATAATAACACATATTGAATATTATATACTATTAATTTAGAAATTACCTGACTAGGCTAGGCTTTTATTTTAATCGAATAATTTTTTAAGATTTTGTTTTTATTAATCTAAATATTTGGATTGATTTAATTGAACTTTTCACTTAAAACTCGCTATAAGTAAAATTAGCCCTTGTAGCTCAGCTGGTAGAGCAATTGATTTATAATCAATAGTCCACTGAACATTAAAAATACACATGTTATTCAGCTAGTAAATACAAGCACCATTTAAGTTAAAAAAATTTAATTATTTTTATTATTGCTCATACCGACAAGAAACCGACAGATTAGTCATAAATGGTCTACAATTATAAACGCTTATTATCCGTTGTTGTATTTAGAGTGAGTTTAAATTTTTGTTAAAACTTACTAGATAGAGATAAGTTGGCATTATGATTTTCTTGATT
>Ga0308004_10000709_pt1 | contig 15360 bp, 13 predicted proteins | sample Neamet38_FD_203156 | JGI IMG/M metagenome (GOLD analysis project Ga0308004, IMG submission 203156) | Marine microbial communities from water near the shore, Antarctic Ocean - #38 | ecosystem: Environmental > Aquatic > Marine > Unclassified | place: Southern Ocean | collected 2014-06-06 | reverse complement strand
TTTTAAAGCAACTGGGGACTGTTTAATTATAGCTCCTCAATTTATCTGTGAAGAAAAACATATTGATGAGATTATTGATAAGTTAAGAACAGGTATAACGAATTATCAAAAAAATCAAAAAAACTAATAATCTTTATTAATTTAAAATATTTGCAAAAAGGAGAATGAGTTATGAAAATTGGCGTACCTAAAGAAATAAAACCACAAGAACATCGTATTGGATTAACACCATATAGTGTTAAAACTTTAATATCAGAGGGTCATGAAGTCTTAGTTGAAAACAATGGTGGTTTTGAAGCAGGTTTTGAAAATGATCAATACACAAGTGTTGGTGCAAAAATTATTGATAAAGCTGAGGATATTTTTAATGATGCGGATATTATTGTTAAAGTAAAAGAGCCCCAAACAGGTGAAGTTAAAATGATTAGAGAAGGTCAGATTGTATATACATATCTACACTTAGCGGCAGCTAAAGAATTAACAGAAGGTTTAATTAAATCAAAAGGTGTCTGTATTGCTTATGAAACAGTAACAGACGATAATGGTAGACTACCACTTCTAGCACCGATGAGTGCAGTGGCAGGACGTATGTCAGTTCAAGCTGGTGCGCATTGTTTAGAAAAAAATCAAAAGGGAAGAGGTCTTTTATTAGGAGGAGCTCCTGGAGTTGAAGGAGGAACTGTAGTTATTTTAGGTGGTGGTGTTGTTGGGGAAAACGCAGCAGTGATTGCAACTGGTATGGGCGCTAAAGTACATATTGTGGATAAGTCTGAAGCAAGACTAAAAAAATTAGTTGAAATGTTTGGAGATAAAATTATTCCAGAACAAAGTGACAAAATTGATTTAAATAAATTGGTAGCAGAAGCAGATCTTTTAATTGGTGGTGTTTTAATACCTGGAGCAGAAGCACCAAAACTAGTTACTAAATCAATGTTAAAATTAATGAAGCGTGGATCGGTAATAGTTGATGTTGCAATAGATCAAGGTGGTTGTGTTGAAACAAGTAAACCAACAACTCATGGTGATCCAACTTATATAGTGGATGATGTTGTTCACTACTGTGTAGCCAATATGCCAGGAGGAGTTCCTAGAACTTCAACTATTGCATTAAATACTGCAACACTTCCTTATTTAATTAAACTTGCAAACAAAGGTTATGAAAAAGCTCTAGGTGAGGATAAAAATTTTTTAGCTGGACTAAATGTTCACAAAGGAATGGTTACTTATAAAGCAGTAGCAGATGTGTTTGGACACGAATTTATTTCACCAGAAAAAGCAATAATAAGCTAAGAAAAAATATGGATAAAAAACTTCCAACCAACGCAAAAGTTATTGTGATTGGAGGGGGGATTGCTGGTTGCTCTGTTGCCTATCATCTTGCAAAGTATGGCTGGAAAGACACTATATTATTAGAAAGAGACCAGCTTACATCGGGAACAACTTGGCATGCAGCAGGTCTTGTTGGTCAATTGGGAGCATCTTCTACAATAACACGTCTTAGAAAGTATTCTTTAAATTTATATAAAGAATTAGAAAAGAAAACTGGTCTTTCTACAGGGTTAAAACAAAATGGAGCCATCACTGTTGCAAGCACTCCTGAAAGATTACAAGAGTTATTAAGACAAGCAACAGCTGCACAATTATTTGATGTGAATGTTGAAGCTGTTAGCAAAAAAAGAATAAAAGAACTTTATCCAGTAATCAATGATGAAGACATTTTGGGTGGTGTGTATATGCCAGAAGATGGTCAAGCAGATCCTGTGGGTGTTACAAATGTGTTGGCTAAAGCTGCAAAAATGGAGGGTGCTCAAATATTTGAGAAAACCCCTGTTGAAAAAATATTAGTTAAAGACAAGAAAGTTGTCGGTGTTCAAACTAAATTTGGTAAAATTGATTGTGAATACGTTGTAATAGCAACTGGGATGTGGTCTAGACAAATTGGAGAAGATATTGATGTAAGTATTCCTTTATATCCAAATGAACATTTTTATATAATTACTGAACCTTTAGATAAATTACCTAAAAACTTACCAGTTTTAAGAGATTATAATTCATGTCTTTATTTAAAAGAAGATGCAGGAAAAATGCTAGTTGGAATTTTTGAACCTAATGCAAAACCTGCCTTTAAAGAAAAAGGATTAGTGCCAGAAGATTTTTCATTTGGTGAGTTTCCTGATGACTTCGATCATTTTGAACCCTATTTAGAAAAATCATTTCAAAGATTACCCTTATTAAAAACTGCTGGAATTAGAAAGTTTTTTTCAGGACCCGAATCTTTTACGCCAGATACTCAATATCTTTTAGGTGAAACTCCAGAGGTGAATAATCTTTTTACTTGCTGTGGCTTTAACAGTATTGGAATAGCAAGTTCCGGAGGTGCTGGAAGGGTTACTGCAGAATGGATGATTAATGGATATATGAGTGAAGATCTATTTTCATTAGATATAAAAAGATTTCAAAAATTTCATTCATCTAAAAAATTTATTATGGAAAGAGTCACTGAAACTCTTGGTGATTTATATGGAATGCATTGGCCATATAAGCAACACAAAACTTCTAGAGATCAAAGATTACTCCCTTATCATGATGAATTAAAAAAAGCTGGAGCATGTTTTGGTGTATCTGGTGAATATGAAAGACCAATGTGGTATGCATTAAATGGAGAAAAACCAGAGTATAAATATAGCTTTGAATATCAAAACTGGTATCCTTCTGTTGAGTTTGAAACAAAAAATACAGTTGCCAATGTAGGTTTGTATGAACTTTCACCATTTTCAAAATATGAAATAAGGGGTAGGGCCGCTCATAGTGAATTACAACGAATATGTACGGCAAATATTAAAAATGAAGTTGGAAGATCAACTTATACTCAAATGCTTAATGAAGCTGGTGGTATTGAAACGGACTTAACAGTAATTTGTATTGATAAAAATCATTTTAGAATAATAAGTTCAGCTGCCACAAGAACTCACGATAAAACTCATATTAAAAAACATATAACAACTAATTTAGAATTTAACGATATAACAGATGATCTTGTTTGTTTAGGAATTTTTGGACCAAAAAGTAGAAATTTAATTACTAAAATTTCAAAGGATGATTTTACAAACGAAACATTTAAGTTTGGAACTGGAAAATTTGTAACTATCGGCACTCAAAAAGTATGGGTACAAAGATTATCATATGTAGGTGAATTAGGTTTTGAAATTTATATAAATAACAAAGATGCCATAGAAATTTATCAATTAATTGTAAAAGAAGGAAAAAATCACAATTTATCTCACTGTGGATCTCATGCGATGGATACGATGAGAATGGAGAGTGGTTTTCTACATTGGGGTCACGACATCTCACCAGAAGAAAATCAATATGAGGCAGGATTAAATTTTGCAATTAGTTATAAAAAAAAAGAAAATTTTATTGGTAAAAAAAATTTATTAAAGATTAAAAGTAAAAAACTGGATAGAAGATTTATTATGCTTTCACTAATGGATAGTGATCCAGGTCAGCCGCTATTATTGCATGAAGAACCAATTTATCTAAATGATAAGGTTATAGGAAGCACAACTTCTGGGAATTATTCCTTTAATTATAGTAAAAATTTATCTTTTGGATATGTTAAGTCCGAATATTCAAATGAAGAATTAGCTAAAATGAATCTATATATAGAGGTTGCTAAAAAAAAATATCTATTAAAGGTAGAGGTAAATCCATTAAAAGACAAACAAGCTAGATATTTATAGTTATTTATTGTGCTTATAATTAATTGATGGTTAAATTGGATAATGCAAAATATTAATTTCCACAATTATAAATCTATTGAAAAAAGTTTAGAAAAAAGAGAACTATCTTATTTACAAAATAAAAAAACAAATGTTGACATAAATAAGTTGTTGAACAGAGTAAAAATAAACCAACAGAATGAAAAGATAAAAGAAATAATTTTTGTTTGTTCAGCCGTTTTATTGTTAAGCTTTATGGGCATTTTTGTATCAATTACATGATATGCATATCAATCAAAAGGTGATTGAAATAAATTTAAAACTATTATAAGTCAAGATTCACAAATTTTTTTATAGTTATCCTCATTAAATCTTTAATTAATATTTTGATGTTCATTAAAAGCTTGTTGTTAATATAGTGGATAACTTAAAATAAGATGTGCAATAAGTATCACAATAAAACAGATAGAAAAAATTAATTAAATAAAGAAATAAAAAAAATATAACAAAGATTAACAAAAATAAATGCAAAAAAACTTTTTAAATAGAATTTTCCCAAAAAAATTTGACAAGTGTTGGAAAAAAATAGAAAGTTCAGAAAATATTGATGACTCGCTTAGATACATAACTAATAGTTTTATCAATTCTAAGTCGTATAAGCTTGTTTCTAATTATTGGCATATTCTAAACATTAAAAATTATAAAACACTTTCAACGGTAGGAATGAAAAAATATGGCTCTACAATAGCAAGAAACTATTATACATTCACAGAAATAAATCACGACGAATGGCTTGATGGTGCTGTTAATAATTTAAAAAATTTTCCATTTAAAATTGATAGTACAGAAGTTTTTAAAAAACATGATGGCTTCACTTATAATGAGAGTATAAGTTATAACTATCTCTGTTATTTACTTTTTTATAACCTTAAAAAAACAAATGTTTTTTCTCATATTGCAAAATTAAAAGATGAAACTTATTTAGGTTTCAATGACCCTCATATTAAAATAGAGAATATAAATGTTACTACTGATAAAATTGCATCATTGTTGGATTATGAGAAAATCCAAAAAGCTTTTAATATTAAAAAATTTAATAAAATATTAGAAATAGGAGCTGGTGCAGGAAGAACATGCGAGGCAATTCTGTCAATTGAAAACAATTTGAAATATATTCTATGTGATATTGCACCAGCGATGTATATTTCATACAATCGATTAAAGTTGGCATTTCCAAATAAAAAAATTACTTTATTAATTGATGAAAATGATAAAACTGAATTAAAAAAAAAGATTGAAGGTAGTGATATTGCTTTTATATTTCCACATCAATTGGAAATATTAAGTGAGAATAGTCTAGATTTAGTGTTGGCAATTGATTGCATACATGAAATGGATAAATCTACAATTCAATATTACTTCAAACTATTTAACAATATTACAAAAAATTTTTACTTTAGTATTTGGGACAAAACTGATGTACCTTATAGTAAAAATATTTTAAGAAAAAAAAATACACTTAATTACAATTCTGGAGATTATAAAATACCCAATAATTGGAAAAATATATTTAATGAAAAAATAGTTTTTCCCTCAAATCAGTTAAGCCTAGGTTTTAAAATTAAAGAATAATTTACAATTTTTTGAAATTGGGCCTTTGTTTACGAACAATTTTAAGTTGTTTGAGTGAATATTATCGTTTCGCATAATGATAAGTAGAAGACTATATAACAAAGTTTATTATTGACCTGTCTCAAGCTGGTTGTGGTTTTTTTTAAGATTAAAAAAGTATGCTAAAGCTTCAATATTTTAATGTTCAATTTATAGTTTGACTAGAATCTTAGTTTGTTGCAATATAAATTAAGAAAGTATAAAGCTGTGTTTTTATTAATATTTAATAAATATCTCAAAAAATGAAACCATATAAAATTTTTGATTATAAAAAATTTAAAAATATAAGTGGTGTGCTTTTACCAATAACTTTTGATAAAAAATTTCCAATTAAAGTAAAAAGAATATTTTTTATTTATGGTAAAAAAAAATACAAAAGAGGAGATCATGCACATAAAAAATGTTCTCAGGTTTTTTACCCATTATTTGGTAAGTTTCAGATTTCTATTGAATCTAAAAAATTTAAAAAAAAAATCACATTGGAGCATAAGAAAAATAGAGCGATTTTAGTTCACCCCAAAACTTGGTGTCATGTTAAATTTTTAACAAAAAATGCTATTATCCTTGTACTTTGTGATTTTAAGTATGATTTTAATGATTATATTGAATCGTATGAGGATTTCGTTAATAGATATTTAAAATAAATGAAAATATTAATTACAGGATCTTGTGGGCATATAGGATCTTTTTTATCAGAAAATATTTATAAAATAAAAAATGTTTCTAAAACAATTTTAATAGACAATCTAAAATCAAATAGATTTGATTCTTTATTTAATTCCAAAAAAAAAAATAATTTAAATTTTTTTAATAAAGATCTTAATGATATTAAAAGCCTCAATCAATTTAATGATATTGATTTAATAATTCACTGCGCCTCAATGACAAATGCAGAAAAGAGCTTTGGTAAAGAAAAAGAAATGTACAATAACAATATAAACTGTATGAAGACAGTTATTAAATATTGCAGCGAAACTAATACTAAACTTATCCATTTATCATCAACAAGTGTATACGGAAAGCAGGTAAAGCTTGTAGATGAAACATGTGAAAAAAAATTTTTAAAACCACAAAGTCCATATGCAAAAATAAAAATAGTTGAAGAGAATTTACTTAAAAAAAATAAAAATAAATTAAAATATAATACTTATAGATTTGGCACTATATCTGGTGTTTCAAAGGGAATTAGATTTCATACAGCGGTTAATAAATTTTGTTTAAATGCTTCTCTTAATAATAAAATTCAAGTCTACAAAACAGCACTTCACCAATTTAGACCTTATCTTTCTGTTTTAGACTCCTTGCAAGCCTTTAAATTTACAATTGAAAATAATTTTTTTCAAAATGATGTATTTAATGTCTTAACAGGGAATTATACAGTCAATCAAATATTAAATAAGGTAAGAAAATTTAAAAAAAATATTTCTATTGAATATGTTAATGCTCCAATAATGAATCAGCTATCTTATCATGTTGATGATAGTAAAATTAAAAAATATGGCTTTAAGATAAAAGGTAATTTAGAAAAAGACATTAAAGACACATTAAGACTTCTTCATAACCTAAAGAGATGAATTGCAAAATTACTAATAAAAAAATAAGTCCCTTTATGTCATTTGGGAAAATGCCTATTGCAAATGGCTTTATTGAAAAAAAAGACTTTGATAATGAGTTTTTTTTTAACATGGAGGTCTGTTTTGCAGAGGACATATCCCTGTTTCAACTTAAGGATCACCCCAGCCCAGAACAAATGTTTAATAATAAATATCCTTTTTTTACAGGTAGTTCGGAGTACATGAAAAAACATTTTTCAACATATGCAAAATTTATTAAAGAAAATTACTTAAAAAATAAAAGTAAAATAATCGAGATAGGTTCTAATGATGGAACTTTTTTAGAAAATTTTAAAGATAGTAATTTAGACTATGTCGGTTTTGAACCATCATCAAATGTTGCGGAAATTGCAAACAAAAAAGGTATAAAAACTCTTAATAATTTTTTTAACCTAAATTCTATTGAACATATAAATAAATTTAAAAACAAAACAGATGTTATTTATGCTGCTAATGTAATCTGTCATGTGCCAAATTTGCCTGATTTAATTAAATCTGTAGATAGACTACTTTCGCAAGAGGGTGTTTTTATATTTGAAGAACCATATTTAGGGGCAATGTTTGAAAAAACATCATATGACCAAATATATGATGAACATATTTTTATGTTTTCAGGGAGCTCTGTTCAAAAAATATTTAATCTTTTCGACTTAGAATTAATAGATTTAATTAAGCAACCCACACACGGTGGCTCTATGAGATATGTTGTTGCTAGAAAAGGAGTGCATAAAATTAATTTCAATGTAGCAAAAATACTTGATGAAGAAAAATTTAACGACCTAGACAACAATAATTTTTGTGAAAAATTTAAAGTTAATTGTGAAAATTCTAAAATGAAATTAAAAAAATTATTAAACGATCACAAAAATAATGGAAAAAAAATTGCTGGGTACGCCGCTACTTCAAAAAGTACTACTATATTAAACTATTGTGGAATTGGTACTGATATTATTGATTATATTTGTGACACGACAGATGAAAAAATTAATAAGTATTCACCAGGAATGCATATTCCAATTGTACCTGTAGATTATTTTAGAAGTAATCCACCAGATATTGCATATTTATTTGCATGGAATCACAAACAAGAAATTTTTAATAAAGAAACAGAATTCACAAAAAAAAATAAAAAATGGATATCTCATGTTGATTTATAATTAAATATTATTATGAATATAAATAAAATAAAATTTTTAAAATGATAAAATATTGGGATTACTTAAGAGAATACAAAAAAGAAAAAAAAAATATTTTAAACTCAGTAGATAAAGTTTTTAAAAGTGGAACTCTACTTTTAGGTAACGAATTAAAAAAGTTTGAAAAAAATTTCTGTAAGTTTAATAAGTCTAAATTTGGATTGGGTGTAGCAAATGGAACGGATGCCTTATTTATTGCCCTTAAATCTCTTGATATTGGTAAGAATGACGAGGTAATTACCGTTTCAAATACAGCCATACCAACTGTTGCTGCCATTACAAATACTGGCGCTATAGTTAAATTTGCTGATATTGGAAAAGATTTTTTAATTGATACAAATAAAATTAAAAATTTAATTAATAAAAAGACAAAAGCAATTATAACTGTGCACTTATTTGGACAAATGTGTGAGATGGACACTATAATTAAAATTGCAAAAAAATATAAACTTAAAGTTATAGAAGATTGCGCTCAATCTACAGGTGCAACATATAAAGGAAAAAAAGCTGGAACACTTGGTGATGTAGGTTGTCATTCATTTTATCCAACTAAAATCTTAGGAGCTTACGGTGATGGTGGTTTTTTAACAACAAACAATAAAAAATTATTTGAAAAAATGCACCGCTTTAGATTTTATGGAATAGACACATTAGGTGTTAATAAAAAATGGCAAAATAAATATTATTCAATAGATCAAGGGATAAACTCAAGATTAAGTGAGGTTCAATCATCAATATTAAATTTAAAATTTATTAAACTTTCTGGATTAATTAAGAGAAGAAGAGCAATTGCCAAAAAATATTTTGAAGGTTTAAAGAATACAAGTCTAGAATTACCATTAATTAATAATGGTAATTTTCACGTCTTTCATATTTTTGAGGTAGCCCACCCTAAAAGAGATTTAATAATAAAAAAAATGAAAAGTAAAAAAATTAATTTAAGTATACATTACAAATATCCCATTCATACAATGAGTGGCTATAAACATTTTAATAATAAAAAAAATCCACTTAAAGAAACTGAAATTAAATCAAAAAAAATTTTTTCTTTACCTATTTATCCTTTATTAAAAAATAATGAAGTTGACACCATCATAAAGAATTTGAATGATGTTATTTTAAAAATTTAATGAATGTTAGTTTGTATAAAGAAATAACAATAGTTATTGTTTTATATGAAGAGGAATTTTCACTTATCAATCAGTGTTTAGAAAATATAAAAAATTTTAATATAATAATTATTGATAATGCTGGAAATAAAAAACTAAAAAAAAAAATAAAAAAAAATTATAACATCTTAAAATATATTCTTAATTCAAAAAATGTTGGTTATTCTAAAGCAGTTAATCAGGGTATTAATTTATGTGACACAGAATATGTTTTTGTTTTTCAAGCTGACTGTGTAATGAATGTAGAAAATATTGATATATTACTTAAAGCACATAAAAAATATGATAACTGTTTTTTAGTTTCTCCAACATATTATGATTCAAATTTAAAACTTGCATTTAATGGTAGTACTTTGCGAGAAAAAAACCTGGGAACTCAAATTATTCAGTTAGAAGGAGATATATGTGTAGATAATATTGTGACTGCAGCATACCTTTTTAAAAAAAAAGATATGATTGATATTGGTTTTTTTGATGAAAATTTTTTTCTGTATTTTTTAGATAATGATTTTTGCAGAAAAGTGAACAGCAAAAAAAAAGCAATAATTCAGGTTTTTGAGTCTAAGGCTATTCATACTCACGGATCTTTAAAAGTTAAAAACTTATTCAAAAAAATTTTTTTTAGAAATTTTTATTTCACATTTGATGAATTATACTATTATTTTAAAATTAACGAACATCATAAAATTATTAGTAAGTTAAAAAAAAAAATACCCTCTTATATTATTAAATCTTTATTAAATATTTTTATTTTAAGATTTGACAAAACAGTTCATTATTTTGCTTTTGTTCTTGCTTTTTTCAAATTTAAAAAATTTTTGAAGAAACTTAAAAATTGATTTTGTACTAAATTATAAAAAATCTAGACAAAGCATTCCCAAAAATTTCTTTCAAGGATGGTTGATTTTTTAAAATTACTTTTTAGTTTACTTAAATTTCTTTTCTTATTGCTCATATAAAGAATATCTAAATAGTTAATATTATCTTTAGCTACTTGTTGGTACTCTTTTGATGAGTACATTTTAATCCATGAGCTATATTTACTTTTTTCCCAATTTTTAATTTTTGAAAGTTTAAATCCAATTTCTCCATAGCCAATGATACACGGTGATAAACATGAGAATATATCAAGATTACTTCCATTTTTACCTACTCTTAATACGTGGTCCGTGTAGGCGCTATTAGCTCTCTCTACTTTAATATTATTAAGAGATTTAAGTGGTATTTTCCATTTCTTGCAATAACTAATGTGAAGTTTGATTTCGCGATCAATGCCTTTAATAAAATTTACCGATCTATTAATCTCTTCTAAAGAATCTGATTTATAGACACTTAGAGCTAAAATTTTAAGGAATTGTTGTAAGAAAATATAATCTTGAACTAAATATTTTTTAAAATTTTTATCTGGCAGTTTATTACTTACCAAATCAGACAAAAACTTGTGATTAGTATATTCAGACCATTCCTTATTACAGTTATTCTTTAATTTATAAAAATAGGTTTTTTTATTACTGTAAATATCCACTATTCTCTAATCAAAGTTTTAATTTTAGAAAAATTAAAATTAGCATCTTTTTTAAAGATCAATAATGTTATCATTGGTGTGAATGTTGCAAAAATAAAAGACCAAAATAATAATGCTGTAGATATCCATAATGGAAAAGTACCTGCAGGAATTAATCCACCAATTAAGATGCTTTTATCAAAAGTCTGATTGGGAAATAATAGAAGACCTGAAACCAAACCTATAATAACAGAAACTAAAGAAATTTTCTCATTTGCATCACCTTTGAACATTCCATAAAAAACAGGAAAGACTGCAGCACAACACAATAAATCTGCAAATAAAAACATAAATAATACGCTGTACCCCTTTGACGCTATTAAAAAAACAATTGCTGATAAGGCACATATCAAATACCTGGAAAGTGAAAGATAACTATTATTATTTTTTAGGCTAATAAGTTTATTTCCTTCAATAATAATTGTACTTGAGATTGCATTAATAAGTGTATCCATACTACTAATCACTAAAGCTAAGACTAAAACCAATATTGAAATAGTTAATAAAGAATTAATTCCAGAGAATGGCTCAAGTAAAAGAGTAAAAAATAAAGTACTAGGGTCTGCTGCTTTATCAACTGATACTGCAAGAATTCCAAAGAAACCTAAAACAAGCATGAACGGAATTACAATAAAGAATGCAGACATAAACCCTTTTCTTAAGTCATCTGAACTTTTCGCTGCAAATACTCTCTGCCAAACACCTTGATCAAATAGGTTGGTTGCAAAAACAGCAATGAAGAAAGTTAAACCAGCAGTATAACCATAAAAATATTTACCACTAATTAGCGTTCCAGCTTTTTCATTAATCAGATCCATAGAAAAAGTATTATTTCCAGAATTAAAAATATGATTAATAGCAAATATTAATAAAATTATGATTATAATGAATTGAATTTTATCTGTAAAAATTGAAGCTCTAAGTCCTCCATAAAGGGTGTACGATAGCGTAGCAACTATTATAACAAGTGAAGTTTGCCAAAGAGGAAACCCAGACATTAGATTAACAACTTTTGCAATCGCTGTAACTTCTGCTGCAAAATATACAAACATGTACATTATTGTTAGAAATAAAACTAAACGAAACATCGACTTACCAAATCTAATTAAAACAAATTGAGTAAGAGTATTACCATTAGGCATAATTTTTCTCATACGCTGACCAATTGTTATGAAAGCTAGAAAGGGTAGAGCTTGACCTAAGCCATAACCTATTATAGCACCCAAACCACCCCAAGTCGCAGCTTCAGACGGACCAATTACAATCCAAACACCAAAACATGATGCAACTAATGATGCGGTTAAAGATCTTTTGCCAATTGATCTGTCAGCATTTAAATATGAGTTAATTGAAAGTTTACCTTTTGAATAAACTATTCCAATAGCTGCAAAAGCTAAGGAAGTTAAGAGTAGAGTGATTATAGTAGTTGATTGATCCAAGTATACTGTGTTCATTTTTCCCTTCGTTGTGATTATACAACAGGTTCTTTGAGTATATTCTCAGCTTTTTACAGCACCCCAGAAACTGATATTCCTAAAAAAAAGAATATGAAGTTTTATTAAATTAGAGATTTAACTAAGTCAATTTTTTACTAATAAATTTTAATTAAATAGACCTAAAAGTGTGCATATGTCCCAATTAATTGTAATAAGAGTATTAATAACTATATACCCTCTGTAAATGTCAGAAAATCAAATAGTTATTAGCGACCTATCAAAAGTATATGACAATAGCTTTAGTGCACTCAAGAAAGTTAGTCTTAAAGTTAAACAAGGAGAAATTCTTGCAATGCTTGGACCCAATGGTGCAGGTAAAACAACTTTAATTAGTATAATTTGTGGGATTGTTACTCCCTCGTCTGGAACAGTTACCATTGATGGGTTTGATATTATAAAAGATTATAGAGAGACAAGATCCAGAATTGGAATGGTTCCTCAAGAGTTAAATTTAGAATCTTTTGAAACTGTTTTTGATACAGTATCTTATTCAAGAGGACTTTATGGTAAATCTCCAAAACCAGAACATATTGAAAAAATTTTAAAGGATTTAAGCTTGTGGGATAAAAAAGAACAAAGATTAAGACAATTGTCTGGTGGTATGAAGAGAAGAGTTTTAATTGCTAAAGCTTTATCTCATGAACCAAAAATATTATTTTTAGATGAACCAACAGCTGGTGTTGATGTTGAGCTTAGAAAAGATATGTGGTTAGTGGTTGAAGAGTTGAGAAAAACAGGGGTTACTATTATTCTAACCACTCATTATATTGAAGAAGCAGAAGCTATTGCTGATCGTGTAGCAGTGATTAATCAAGGTGAAATTATTATAGTTGAAGATAAAAAAGAATTAATTAAGAAAATGGGTCATAAAAAATTAACAGTAGAGCTTCAAGATAAGATTATAAAAATTCCAGAAGGCCTATCCCAATATAATTTAGATATAGGTAAAAATAATATGTCTTTAGTTTATACCTATAACGTTCAAGCTGAAAAAACTGGCATTACTGATTTATTGAAAGGCATAAAAGATGCGGGCTTAAAATTAAAAGATCTGATAACAGAACAAAGTTCATTAGAAAAAATTTTTGTTGATTTAGTTAAGGAGAATAATGAAAATTAATTATTATGGATTTAAAGCCATATATATTCATGAAATGAATAGGTTTAGAAGAACTTTAGGTCAATCTCTTCTTTCACCAGTAATCTCTACATCATTATATTTTGTAGTTTTTGGCTCTGTCATTGGAAGTTATATTCAGAAAATAGATGGTGTTAGTTATGGTTCATACATAGTACCCGGGTTATTGATGCTTACTTTATTAACTCAAGCAATTAGTAACACGTCTTTTGGAATATTTTTTCCTAAATTTAATGGAACTATTAATGAAATTTTGGCAGCACCGATTTCATCTCTTGAAATTGTTCTTGCTTTTGTTGGAGCAGGAGCAACTAAAACATTAATTGTAGGAGCTGTAATCTACTTAACGGCTTCATTTTTTGTAGATGTGACAGTTGAACATCCTCTTTTAATGATTTTCTTATTAATATTAGTTTCATTTACGTTTGCTTTATTTGGATTTTTAATTGGCGTTCTTAGTTCAAACTTTGAGCAGATGTCTATCGTTCCATCGTTAGTTATCACACCAATGGTTTTTTTGGGTGGAAGTTTATATTCTTTAGATATGTTGCCTCCTGTCTGGCAAACTGTGAGTTATTTTAATCCAGTAGTTTATTTGATAGATGGATTAAGATTTTCGTTTTATGGCATTTCAGATTTTAACATTTGGATAAGTGTAGGATCAATGGTGTTTTTTTTAATGACTTGTGTAATTTCTGTTTCAGTATTATTAAAAAAAGGTTACAATATTAAAAATTAGAATTTTTAACTTAGAAATTATATTAACAAAAAATATTATTAGATTATTATGCTTTCTTACATATTACCCTTTATAGTCTTAATTGTAGTTGTAGTGTTTATCCATGAATATGGGCATTATTACTTTGCTAAACGTTTTAAGGTGGGTATTACTGATTTTTCTATAGGTTTTGGTAAAGAGATGTTTGGTTGGAACGATAAGTCTGGCACACGTTGGAAGGTTTGTGTGATACCTCTTGGAGGATATGTTAAATTTTTTGGTGATAGAAACGTTTATAGCCAAGCAGATAATGAAAAAATTATAAAAGAATATAGCAAAGAAGATCAAGATAAATTGTTTGTATTAAAGCCTTTATACCAAAGAACCTTAATCGTTTTTGGTGGCCCATTAGCTAATTTTTTATTAGCTATCATTATATTCTTCTCTGTTTATACTTTTGCTGGCAAAGACTTTACTCCAGCTGTAATTAACGAGGTTCAAAAAAATAGCCCTGCAATGGTAGCTGGCCTAAAAAATAATGATATTTTGGTCTCAATTGATGGCAATCAAGTTAAGAGCGTCATGGAAGTTTCAAAATTCATAATGATGTCTACTGGTGAGTTTATCAATTTTACAGTAAACAGATATGATCAAAACTTGATTTTCAAAGTAAAGCCTAACCTTGTTAAAAGTGAAGACAACCTTGGTAATAAAGTGACCAAACGCATGGTTGGAATTAAGCTTGGAGCTTATAATAACGAGGTAAAGCACATTAAACTTAGTCCAGCAAAAGCTCTATTTTATGCAGTTAATGAAGTTTATTATGTGAGCGTTTCATCTCTTAAATATATTGGGAGCATGATCGCTGGTACTGGTGATAGTTCACAGTTAGGAGGGCCTATTAGAATAGCAAAAATCAGCGGTCAGGTAGCAGAATTCGGTATTCTACCTTTTATTAGCTTAATGGCCTACATCTCGATTAGTTTAGGGCTAATAAATTTGTTTCCGATACCAATGTTAGATGGCGGACATTTAATGTTTTATGGTATTGAAAAAGTATTAGGGCGCCCTCA
>Ga0308004_10000708_pt1 | contig 15368 bp, 12 predicted proteins | sample Neamet38_FD_203156 | JGI IMG/M metagenome (GOLD analysis project Ga0308004, IMG submission 203156) | Marine microbial communities from water near the shore, Antarctic Ocean - #38 | ecosystem: Environmental > Aquatic > Marine > Unclassified | place: Southern Ocean | collected 2014-06-06 | reverse complement strand
AATAGCTGCGTATAAATTTTTATCAATTTTAATATCGTTATAATTTTTAATATATTTTTTGAAATACATTACTTTTTTTTTGTTTTTAATATTTCCGGCTGAAGAATTTAGATATTTATTTGGAATATTTTTATTTAGTTTAATTTTTACAAAACATGGGGTGTTTTTATTCCATCCAATTTTATTAAGGTAGTTTGCTGCAGAAGCAAAAGAGTCTTCGGTCTGTTTTAGTTCAATGGTTCTATTGTTATTATAATCAATTGCGTAATTTTGAATTGTTCTTGGCATAAACTGAAAGTTTCCAAAAGCTCCCGCCCAAGAACCGAATAATATTTTTTTATCTATAATTTCTTGATCTACAAGTTTAAGTAATATTATTAATTCTTTTGTAAAAAATTCACTTCTCCTTTTATCGAAGCTCAAGGTACTTAATGAAGAGACAATATCCATTTTACCTAAATACTTACCAAAATTAGTTTCGATACCCATAAGAGCTAATAATAATTCTTTCTCAATTAAAAATTCTTTTTCAATTTTATCTATAATAGATTTTTCTTTTTTGTATAAAGCTATTCCCTTTTTAACTTTATTTTTATTCGTTCTTTTTTTGATGTAGGTATATGTATCTTCATAAAATTCAGGCTGGTATCTATCGTACTCAATAACTTTTGGCAAAAATATAGCATTTGACATCACTTCTTCTACAACTTTATTGGAAATTCCAGATTTAACAGCTTGCGTTTTGAAATTTTTTACCCATGTGTTGAAATCAGAATTACTTCCAAAAGCACTAAATTGTAAAAAAGATAGTAAAAGCAAGAAATAAATACTTATTAGTTTTTTTAGCATTTTTTTAAGTAACATAAAAAAAAAGACAAGACTAGATTGAATAAATATCCATATTGTTATTTATCTATATTGATAGTATTAAGTGCTAATTACTTAAGGAGAGGTGGCTGAGCGGTTGAAAGCACTGGTCTTGAAAACCAGCAAAGGGGCAACTCTTTCGTGGGTTCGAATCCGACCCTCTCCGCCATTATTTAATTTTGTGACAACTCAACAAGTTTAATATTTTTGCATCATCAAAAGTAGTAATTGGAATTTTATTTAAATAAAAATTACTAATATCCTCATCATTGCAATTTAAAAAAATATCAAGTTTTCTTAACTCGATATGCGACAGGGTGTTAATAATACTTGAAACAAATGATGTTAATAATAAATCCATCTCTTTAGTGCCTCTATAAGCAGAGCGATATATAATTTTTTTTTTTAATGATTCTAATTCATTCATTGCAAAATCTATTATACATTAAGAAATGAACTTAATTAATAAAAAAAATTTTTTATTTGAAGATGTGTCAGTTATTGAGGGCGTTGGTAAAAAATTATCAATATATCTAAAAAAAAAAAAAATTGAAAAAGTTAATGATTTACTTTGGAACCTACCCTACTCATTTACAGATAGATCTGAAATAGTGACTCTAAATAAACTTGAAGTTGGAAAAGTTTTCACTATTAAAATTAAGGTTCTGAAATATAATTTTCCAAGAATGAGGAACTTGCCAAGTAAAGTATTTTGTAAAGATGAATTTGGCGAAATAGATCTTGTATTTTTTAATAGTAGAGAGGGTTATATACGTAAAATATTACCATTAAATGAGTGGATTGCTGTAAGCGGTAAGGTAAATTTTTTTAGAAAAAAATATCAAATTACAAATCCTACTTATGTGGAAAAAATTAATCAGATTGAACTAGTAAATAAAATTGTTCCTAAATATTCTTTAACTGAGGGGTTGTCCGAAAAAATATACTCAAAAATTATTGAAAAAGTATTTGATAAAATTCCTGACATAGACGAATGGCATGATAAAATTTTCATTAAAAAAATGAATTTTTTAAACTGGAAAGATTCAATTAAAAAATTACACAATTCTAAAATTCAAAAGGACTTAAACTCTAACTATTTAAAAAGGCTTGCTTATGATGAAATATTTGCAAATCTTCTTTTTCACTCAAATAATAGAAATAAAATTAAAAAAGTAAAAAAAAATAAAAAAATTTTTAAAAAAAATTATTCAAATATACTTACCAAATCTTTACCTTATCAACTTACAGGGGGACAAAAAGAAATAATAAATGAAATTGAGATTGATTTAAATTCTCCACAACGAATGTTTAGAATACTGCAGGGTGATGTTGGTTCTGGAAAAACTATTATTTCAATAGTCGCAGCTTTAGATGCTATTGAGTCAGGTTACCAATGTGCATTAATGGCGCCTACAGGGATTCTAGCAGAACAACATTATATTTTGTTTAAAAAACTTATTGAAAACACAAGTTTGAAAATTAATTTCTCTCTTTTAACTGGAAAGACAGACCCGAAAAAAAGAAAAGAAATTTTAGAAAACTTAAGAAACAAAAAAATTAATTTCTTAATAGGTACACATGCTTTATTTCAAAAAACAATTAATTTTAAAAAGCTTGGTCTAGTAATTATTGATGAACAACATAAATTTGGTGTACAGCAGAGAATTAACTTTGCAAAAAAAGGTGGATCAAATTGTGACATCCTATTGATGTCCGCAACACCAATACCAAGAACAATGATGATGTCAATCTATGGAGACATGGACACTTCAAGACTTACTGAAAAACCAATACAAAGAAAAAAAATTGTTACATTGAGTAAACCTGAAAATAAAATTGATGATCTTTGGCCGTTTATAAAAAGAAAAATCAATCAACAGGAACAAATTTTTTGGGTCTGTCCTTTAATAGAAGATTCTAATAAGTTGGACTTCTCATCAACATCAAGATTATTTGAGTTGCTTAATAAGAAGTTTAATAAAAAAGTTGGTATTATTCATGGCGCTTTAGATCAGGCTCAAAAAGAAAAAGTATTAAAGGAATTTTTAAACAATAAGATTTCAATTCTTGTTTCTACTACTGTCATTGAAGTTGGAATAGATTTCCCTAATGCGACAGTAATTGTTGTTGAAAATGCCAATAAATTTGGTTTAGCACAACTCCATCAACTGCGAGGAAGAATAGGACGTGGATCTAAACCAGGAACTTGTATTCTAATGTTCAAAAATCAATTAAGCCAAAATGCTAAAAAAAGAATTCAGATTTTGAAAGCATCAGATGATGGATTTTTTATTGCAGAAGAAGACATGAAGCTAAGAGGTTATGGAGATATAATTGGATTCAAACAAAGTGGCGTAAAATTATTTAAAATAGCTGACCCCGTGCATCATGAAAATTTATTTAAATTGGCAGAGAAAAATATTAATGAATTGAATGATCTTGAGTTAAATCAACCTAAGTATAATTTCTTACTAAAGTTGTTTGATAAAGTAGATTTAATTAGCGAGGAAGGAATATCATCATAAAAAACTATGATGATGTTCCTGCAGAAACAATAAATCTAGAAGCCTCTTCAAAGTTCATGTCTAAGTACTTTAAGTCTTTTTTAGGCACCATTAACAAAAAACCACTTGTTGGGTTTGGTGTTGTTGGAACAAAAACATTTACTAAATCTTCATTCGTTTTATTTGAAATTTCACCTTTATTTTCTTTCGTAGCAAAACCAACAACCCAAATACCTTTTCTGGGGTATTCAAGAATAACAACACTTTTTTTATTTCCTTCTGATTGAGTAAAACTTTCAGTTAATTGTCCAACTGCAGAATATATAGTTCTTAATATTGGAATTTTTTTTAATATATTATTAAATAATTCTAAAAATTTTCTACCCAAAAAAGATAAAGACAGCCATCCAATAATTGTTATTATGATTATCGTAATCAATATTTCAATTCCTGGAATATCAAATGGTAAGTAGCTGTTAGGATTAATTGTTTTTGGCAAAAAACCAGAAGATATTTTGATTACAAATAAAGACAGGTAGATAGTGATGCCTATAGGTATGAGTACGATAGCTCCAGTTATGAAGTAATTTCTTAATCTTACAAGTGTTGGTTTTTTAACTTTAGTAGACATTATTGATAGCTAGAATAAACAATAAAAATTAACAATAAAATAAAAATTGCAATTAAAATTTTATTATTTAAGATCATAAAAATAATTATTATATGATTCAAGACATAAATAGAAGAAAATTTATTGAGTTATTTGGCTATGGATGCTGTGGTTTGATACTACCATCTTGCTCAACAGTTCCAATTACAGAAAGACGTCAACTATCAATTTATCCCGAAGGTTCCATAAATAACTCAGCAGCTAGAGCTTACGAGCAATTTAAGTCAAAAAATAAATTAATTACTGAGGGTAAGCAAATAGACTCAATTAAAGATATTGGAAAAAGAATAGAATATGCAGTTTCAACTTTCTTTTTAAAAGATACTGGTAAGGACCCAACAAGTAATTTTCAATGGGATTATATTTTAGTTGATAACGATAAAGTAAAGAATGCATGGTGTATGCCTGGTGGAAAAATTGCCATCTATACAGGCATATTAAAAATAACCCAGAATGATAATGCGCTAGCCGCGGTCATGGGTCATGAGATAGCACATGCTGTGGCTAAACATTCCGTGGAAAGAGCTAGTCAAGCTTTAACGGTTAACATAGGCACTCAAGTTGCTGACATATTTTTAGGTGGAGCAATTAATAGAACAAGAAGTAGTGTTGGAAAGGCTAGTGGTATGGATATTTTTCAGCTAGGTATTTTTAATCCATTTGGAAGAAAACAAGAAACTGAAGCAGATTATTTAGGTTTAATTTTTTCTTCTTTAGCTGGATATGACATCAGGGAAGCATCTAAACTTTGGGAAAGAATGGCAGAAAGTAACAAGGGGAAAGAACCACCTCAATTTATGAGTACACATCCTTCAAGCAAAAATAGGATAATAAATTTAAATAATTGGGCTACGGAAGTTATTGTTAAATATCCTCCAATAAAAAGAGTTTGATAATGGTGAGCCCTGATGGACTCGAACCATCGACAGCTTCCTTAAAAGGGAAGTGCTCTACCAACTGAGCTAAGGGCCCTAAATAAAATTTGTTTTATATATAAAATTGAAAGAATTCAAACAAAAAAATTAGATTAATTAAAACATATCTATATATTTATTGTAGAAGTTATTAAATGTTCCTTTTTTAATCTCTTTTCTTATTTCAAGCATAAATTGTTGATAAAAGTTTATATTATGAAGAGAAATTAACATTGAAGCTAGTATTTCATTGGCTTTAATCAAATGGTTTAAATAGCTTTTAGAATATAAGTTTAGATTTCTGATTGAAACATTTATATCAAGAGGAGATTTATCATTTTGATATTTAGAGTTTTTCAGGTTAACTTTGCCGCTCCATGTAAAAGCAAGTCCAGTTCTTCCTGACCTTGTCGGCATAACACAATCAAACATATCTATACCACTTTTAACCGCACCAAGAATGTCAGAAGGTGTACCTACACCCATCAAGTACCTTGGTTTGTTTTTGGGCATATAGTCGACTGTATCATTTAAAATATCAAACATTTTATCTTGGGGCTCACCTACTGCCAAGCCACCCATCGCATAGCCATCAAAGCCGACAGAAACAAGTTTATCTAGACTATTTAATCTTAAATCTTTGTCCAAACCACCTTGCACAATCCCGAAGAGAGCTTTAGTTTTATCGTTACCAAATTCAATTTTACATCTTTTAGCCCAACTTGTAGAAATTTCAATTGCACTGATTAATTTATCCTTATCCGTAGTTAGTTTGGGGCATTCATCTAAAACCATTAAAATATCGGAGTTAATAGATTTCTGAATTTGAATGCTCTTTTCTGGACTAAGAACAAATTTTTTTCCATCAATATGAGAGGAAAAAACAGCACCTATATTAATGTCAATTTTATTAAGTTTTGCTAGTGACATTATTTGAAATCCACCAGAGTCTGTTAAAATCGGTTTTTGCCAATTCATAAAATTATGCAAACCATTAAAACTATCTAAAATTTCAGTCCCAGGTCTAATCATTAAATGATAGGTGTTGCCCAATATAATCTGGGTTCCAGTGTCGATAATATCTTCTGGAAAAACACCTTTAACAGTACCTAAAGTTCCAACTGGCATAAATGCTGGAGTATCTATCTTCCCTTTTGACGTAGTAATTTGTCCAAGCCTTGCTTTTTCATCTTGAGCAATTAACTCAAATGAAAACTGCAATTTTCTCATCTTGCTTATTTTTTTGATCTAAGGCTGATAATTTTGTCTGGTTCCGCGACAGAACCATTAGAGCCATCTCCCTTTTTAATTTTATCAACAAACTCCATGCCACTTATCACTTTTCCAAATGCTGTATATTGCCTATCAAGATGAGGAGCGGAATCAAAAACAATAAAAAATTGACTGTTAGCACTATTAGGATCTGAAGATCTTGCAGCGGAAAGTACGCCTCTGTTATGAGCTATATCACTAAACTCTGCTTTCAGATCTGGAAGTTCAGATCCTCCAGTGCCAGCTAAAGCTAAATTATATTCAGGCAGATTAGAATTTCCAAATTTTACATCTCCAGTTTGTGCCATAAACCCGTTAATTACTCTGTGGAAAACTACACCGTCATATTTTCCTTCATTGGAAAAAGTTTCAAATCTTTTTACGTGATTTGGTGCTATTTTTGGGTAAAGTTCTATCTCAACATCACCATCTTTTAATTTTAATATCATTTTATTCTCCTCTGCATATGCATTATTAACTATTAGTAATATGATTGTAAAAAAAAATATTATTTTTTTCATTATATTTTATCTTTTATTGATTTAATAACAGATTTTGTAACAAATTTGTTAATATTTCCTTTGAGTTTAGCTATTTCTTTTACAAATTTTGATGAGATTATTTGATTTTCAACGTCAGACATTAGAAAAATTGTTTCAATGTTTCTGTCTAATTTTTTATTCATTCCAGCTAATTGAAATTCATACTCAAAATCTGATACTGCTCTTAATCCTCTTACAATAATAGATGCATTGTATTTCTTGCATAAATTAATTGTTAATGTGTTAAATGGCGTTACAACAATTTTTTTCGCATTTAACTTTAAGTCAGTAAAAAGCGATTTTTTTATTATTTTAATTCTCTCATCAATTGGAAAAAAATAATTTTTATTTTTAGTGTTGGTAGTAGCTACTATTAATCTATCACATAATTTTAATGATTTTTGAATTACATCAGCGTGTCCTAAAGTAATTGGATCAAAAGTTCCAGGATATATTGCAGTTCTCATTATTTCTAATTAATATTATCTTCGATTTTAATAGCAGATACAACTTTTTCTGATCCACTCAATTTTTTAATGGTCACACCTTGTGTGTTTCTACCAGCTGATCTTATTTCTTTAACCGCGCATCTCATAACGCTACCTTTGTCCGTAGACAGAATTATTTCATCATTTTCCTCAACAACAAGTGTAGAGGCAACATCACCATTCCTTGGTGAATTTATTATACTAATAATTCCTTTTCCACCTCTGTTTGTTACTCGGTATTCCAAGAAAGAAGTTCGTTTACCATAACCATTTTCTGTAATTGATAAGATAAATTTATTTAATCCATTTTTAATTTTTATATCTTTTTTTATTGTCTTAGAGTCAATTTTAGGTGAATCTAAAACTGACAAAGATATAACTTTATCATTGTCAGAGAGCTGTATCCCTCTAATACCTTTCGAAGAACGTCCTTTGAATAATCTTAATTTTTTTGCCATAAATCTTATGCACTTTCCTTTTTTAGTACTCATCATAATATCTTGGTCATCTCTACATATTTTTACACCAACAATTTTGTCATTAATTTCTAGTTTCATTGCTATTTTACCATTGGCATTAATGTTTGCAAAATCTTCTAAACTATTTTTTCTTACATTTCCGTTTGCAGTGACAAAAACTATAAAAAGTTTTTTCCACTCACTTTCGTTTTCTGGTAACGGCATTATAGAACTTATAGTTTGGTGGTTTTTTAAAGGCAAAATATTAAACAAAGATTTACCTTTAGAACTTGTGCTTCCCTCAGGAATTTTCCAAGCTTTTATTTTGAAAGCTAAACCTTCTGAAGAAAAAAATAAAAAAGGAGTATGGGTATTTGCTGTGAAGATTTGAACTACGAAGTCTTCGTCTCTTGTAACTATGCTTGACTTTCCTACACCCCCTCTTTTTTGTTGTTTAAGGCTCGTAAGTGGGCTTCTTTTTATATAGCCTTGATTTGTAATGTTTATGACAACAGACTCTTTTTGAATAGTTTCTTCAATGCTATAATTTAACTCGGCGTCAGTAATTTTAGTTCTTCTAGGAACAGCAAATCTAGTTTTTATTTCCAATAATTCGTCACTTATCATTTTATAAAGCTCTTTTTTAGATCCTAGAACCTTGTTATACTCAATTATAAGTGCTGAAAGCTTATTAATCTCAGTTTCGATTTCTCCTATGCCATAGGCCGTTAACTTTTGAAGTTTTAATTCAAGAATTGAAATCACCTGCTCATCTGACAACTGATAGCTTGATGGACTTTTTTTTTTTTCTATCAAAACAACTAATTTTACACTTTTTTTTATTTTCCATTTTTTAGATAAAAGATTTTTTTTAGCAGTGTTTGTATCGTTAGAGTTTTTAATTATTTTAATAACTTCATCAATATTTTCTACCGCTGTTGCTAGGCCAATTAAAATATGGGCTCTTTCTTCGGCTTTTTTTAGATCAAATTTAATTCTTTTAGTTAAAGTTTCTTCTCTAAATTTAACAAATTCAGCAATAAATTCTTTAAGGTTAAATATTTTTGGCTTGTTGTCGACAATTGCAAGAGTGTTAAAACCAAAAGAACTTTCTATGTTAGTTTGTTTGTACAATTGTCTTCTTATAGTTTCTCCTTCAACACCTCTCCTTAGTTCTACAACAACTCTAATTCCCTCTCTGTTTGATTCATCTCTTATGTCGCTGATTCCTTCAATTTTTTTCTCTCTAGCTAACTGAGCGATTCTCTCAACTAAAACTGATTTATTACACTGGTATGGAATTGATTTAATTATTAAAATTGATCTATCGTTTTTAAGAATTTCTTCTTCAATTTCTCCTCGAATTTTAAAGGATCCCCTGCCTTTGTTGTAACCTTGTTTAATAATGTCAGTGCCTATAATAACTCCACCAGTTGGAAAATCCGGTCCAGGAACGTGTTTCATTAATTGAGCTATGGTAATATCTTTATTAGCTATATATGCGTTAGTTGCGTTTATTACTTCCCCTAAATTGTGCGGTGGAATACTCGTTGCCATGCCAACTGCAATTCCTCCTGCCCCGTTAACTAATAAATTTGGGTATTGCGAAGGTAAAACGACAGGTTCTCTTTCTGTTTCATCGTAGTTGTTTCTGTAAGCTACAGTATTTTTTTCTAGATCTTCGGTTAAAAATTGAGAAATTTTTCCTAGTTTGGTTTCTGTATAACGCATAGCTGCGGGTGGATCTCCGTCTATTGATCCAAAATTGCCCTGTCCTTCAATTAACGGAAGGCTCATAGAAAAATCTTGAACTAATCTAACAAGAGCATCATAAACAGATTGGTCTCCATGTGGATGGTATTTACCAATTACATCTCCTACTATTCTCGCTGATTTTCGAAATGGTTTTGACCAATCATAGCCTCCTTTATACATTGCAAAAATTATTCTTCTATGTACAGGCTTCAGACCATCTCTTACGTCAGGTAGCGCCCTACTTACAATTACACTCATAGCATAGGAAAGATAAGACGAGCTCATCTCATCGGAAACTAAAATAGGTTTAAAGGAATTGTTGTTTTGGCTAGCTGTGTTTTCCATGTGATTTAGAAAGGAATTTCGTCATCTAAATCATTGTTTGCAGATTGAGTGTCATCGTCTGGCAATGCACTTTTATTTTCTGAGACTAAATTTGAATTGTCACTTTTGCTTTTTCCGTCAAGCATTGTTAAGCTTGAATTGTAACCTTGTAGGACTACTTCTGTAGAATATTTATCTTGGCCTGATGACTCATCTTTCCACTTTCTTGTTGTTAAAGCACCTTCTACATAGATATTAGCACCTTTTTTTAAATATTGTTGAACTATACTGACTAGCCCTTCGTTAAAAATTACTACTCTGTGCCATTCTGTTTTTTCTTTTCTTTCTCCGCTAGATTTATCTTTCCAGGATTGACTTGTAGCAAGACTAAGTCTTGCGACACTTTTACCGTTAACCATTTGCTTTATCTCAGGATCAGCCCCTAGTCTTCCAATTAATAGTACTTTATTTACACTTCCAGCCATAATTCTATTTGTTAATATGTGATTTACTTTTTAATAACAATTAAATTTATAACATATAAACAGCTTAATTATAAGATGAATGTTAATAATGTAGAAAAAAAATGTTGAAAAAAATCATTATAAAAGGTGCAAAAGAACATAATTTAAAAAATGTTTCAGTAGAAGTTCCAAAAGATAAGCTTGTTGTAATTACAGGTCTTTCTGGTTCAGGAAAATCGTCTTTAGCCTTTGACACTATTTATGCAGAAGGTCAAAGAAGATATGTGGAAAGTCTATCGGCCTACGCACGTCAATTTCTAGACAAGATGAAAAAACCAAAAGTTGATCTTATCGAAGGATTAAGTCCCGCTATATCGATAGAGCAAAAAAACACATCTAAAAATCCAAGGTCTACAGTAGCAACTGTTACTGAAATTTATGACTATATGAGAGTCTTATATGCAAGGGTTGGAGTTCCCTACTCTCCTTTCACTGGGAAGCCTATTGTGTCTCAATCTGTTAGTGAAATGGTAGACAGGGTTAAAGCGCTACCAAAAAGTAATACAATTTATTTACTCGCACCTATAGTTAGAGGAAGAAAGGGAGAATATAAAAAAGAAATTTTAAATTATAAAAAAAGAGGATTTCAAAAAGTAAAAGTAGATGGAAAATATTGTGAAATAAATGATTTTCCTGAATTAAACAAAAAAGTTAAACATGATATTTCAATCGTTGTAGACAGAATAGTAATAAATTCTAGCATTGGAAACCGTTTAGCGGATAGTGTAGAGACTGCATTGAGCATCTCTAATGGCCTTTTAGTCGTTGAATACGAAGATGATACATTGCCTAAGAAATTTAGAAAAGTTGAAACTATAACTTTTTCATCAAAATTTTCATGTCCTGAAAGTGGTTTTACTTTAGAGGAAATAGAACCAAGATTATTTTCATTTAACAGTCCATATGGTGCTTGTGAAGAATGCGAAGGTATTGGTCATAATTTAAATGTTGACCCTAATTTAGTTGTACCAGATACCAAAAAAAGTCTTCAAGATGGAGCTGTAGAACCATGGGCCAAATCTACTTCGCTTTATTACGCACAAACTTTAGCATCTATTGCAAAACACTATAAATTTTCTTTGTCTGATTCTTGGAAAAAATTGTCAAAAAAAATTCAAGACGTAATATTGTATGGATCAGATGAGGAAGAAATTAAATTTTCTTACGATGATAATTATCAATCTTATACAACTAAGAAAGCTTTTGAGGGAGTCGTAAACAATCTTGAAAGAAGATACTTAGAAACAGATAGTGAATGGAAAAGAGAAGAGATTGCTCAATACCAGAGTGAATCTAATTGTGAAAAATGTAAAGGACAGAGGTTAAAAGAAGAATCCCTATGCGTAAAAATAAATGAACTTAATATAAGCGATGTAACAAAAAAATCTATTGATGATGCCAAAAAATGGTTTGATAATTTAAACTCTGTTTTAAATGAAAGAGATAAAAAAATAGCTACACATATATTAAAGGAAATAAATGAAAGACTAAATTTTCTTTTAAACGTGGGTCTCAATTACTTAACGCTATCAAGAGAGTCTGGAACTTTATCCGGAGGTGAAGCACAAAGAATTCGTCTTGCCTCTCAAATTGGTTCTGGATTAACTGGTGTTTTGTATGTTCTTGACGAACCCTCTATTGGGTTACACCAACGAGACAATAAAAAACTAATTACTGCATTAAAGAAACTTAGAGATCTTGGCAACACAGTTATTGTTGTAGAGCATGATACTGAAACGATGGAAAATGCAGATCATATTATCGATATAGGACCAGAAGCAGGTGTGCATGGTGGTGAAATAGTTGCAGAGGGCACTTATCAGGATATAGTTAAAAATACTAAAAGTATAACTGGCAATTATTTATCTGGTAAAAAATATATTGCCTTACCAAGAAAAAGAAGGACAGCAAAAAATGGTAGATTTTTAGAAATTATAGGAGCTACAGGTAACAATTTAAAAAAAGTTGATCTTAAAATTCCAATCGGTGCTTTTACTTGTGTTACAGGTGTTTCAGGAAGTGGAAAATCAACGTTAGTTCTTCACACGTTGTTCAATGCATTAAACTTAATTTTAAATACTACTAAGGCAAAAAAAACACCTAAAGCATTCAGAAATTATAAAGGAACGGAATTGATAGATAAAATAATTGATATTGATCAATCCCCTATAGGAAGAACACCAAGGTCAAACCCAGCAACTTATACGGGAGCATTTGGACCAATAAGAGACTGGTTTGCTTCTTTGCCAGAAGCTAAAGCCAGAGGGTATAAAATAGGAAGATTTTCTTTTAATGTCAAAGGTGGCAGATGTGAAACATGTGAAGGTGATGGAGTGATTACTTATGAAATGCATTTTTTACCTGACGTATTTATACCTTGTGATACTTGCAAGGGCACAAGATACAATAGAGAAACACTAGAAATTAGATTTAAAGATAAAAATATTGCTGATGTTCTGGATATGACTGTCGAAGAAGGTTGTGATTTTTTTGAAAATATTCAAACAATTAGATCAAAACTAATAACACTAAAACATGTGGGTTTGGGTTACATAAAAATTGGGCAACAAGCTACAACCCTTTCTGGTGGTGAGGCTCAAAGAATAAAATTAGCTAAAGAATTATCAAAAAGATCCACAGGAAGAACTCTCTACATATTAGACGAACCTACTACTGGACTTCATGCTCATGACATTAAAAAGCTTTTAGAAATATTACAGGCATTTGTAAACACCGGAAACACAGTTGTTGTAATTGAACATAATTTAGATGTAATTAAAACTGCTGACTGGGTTGTAGATATGGGGCCTGAAGGTGGGGTCGAAGGAGGTGAAATAATAGCTGAGGGCACACCAGAAAAAGTTTCGGAAACAAAAGGAAGTTATACAGGTCAATTTTTAAAGGATATTTTGTTCAAAGACACGATGAAAAAAACTGCATAGTTAATCAATTTTATGCTATAAGAGAATCATGGGAAATTTGCTACAATCTTTATCTAAAACTGTTCACGCTTCAATCATTCTTACAATACTCCTTTTCTTTAGCCTGCATTTTTTTGGTGATGGTTTCGCATTTGACAGAATATTCTGGAGCTGGCTGTTTAGATACCTCCATGTCATAGCCGGTATTATGTGGGTTGGATTACTTTGGTATTTAAACTTTGTTCAAATTCCATCTATGCCTAAAATTCCAGATGAACAAAAACCAGCTATATCAAAAGTTATAGCGCCAGCAGTATTATTTTGGTTTAGATGGGCTGCTTTAGCAACTATCATAACAGGATTGATTGTAGCTACATTAAATGGCTACGTTCACCAAGCAATGATACTTGGAATTGGAAGCGGTTTCGGGAAAAATGCTGCAATTGGAATTGGAATGTGGCTTGGGATAATAATGGCATACAACGTCTGGTTTGTTATTTGGCCCAATCAGAAGAAAGCTCTTGGAATGATAGAGTGTACACCCGAAGAGAAAGCAAAATCGGCGAGGACAGCAATGTTGTTTTCGAGAACTAATACTTTACTTTCGTTACCTATGTTGCTTTCAATGGTAGCAGCTCAAAATCTTTATTAGTAAATACTCACTAGTTTTTTTTGTCAAACTACACTTTATAATTTTTTTTTAATCTTTTGCGGACTATTTGAACTAATTATATATCGTCGTCTTTCAGCAATGTTTTTTGTGTTACCTTAAAATAACTAAGGACAGGACTGGCAACAAAGATCGATGAATATGTTCCTATTATAACTCCTAGTATCATAGCAAATGAAAAACCTTTTAAGATCTCGCCACCTAAGATAAATATTGAAAATAAAGCTAAAAGTGTTGTCAAAGAAGTGATTATAGTTCGAGATAAAGTTTCATTTACTGATATGTCAGCAATCTCATTTGTTTTAATCTTAGAATATTTAAGTAAATTTTCTCTAATACGGTCAAATATAACAACCGTATCATTCATCGAATAACCTACTATCGTTAAAACAGCTGCAACTATAGAGAGATTGACCTCGAGAGATAAGATAGAAAAAATTCCTAGTGTAATAACAACATCGTGCATGAGCGCAATAATAGATCCAATGCTAAATTGCCATTCAAATCTAATCCAAATATAAAATAACATGGCACCTAATGCTAAAGCAATAGCTGTAAGGCCCTGTTTAAGGAGCTCACTACTAACTTTTGGACCAACACTTTCAACTCTTCTAAAGTTTACTGCAGATGCAATTTTTTTTGAAATAACATTTTTTAAACTAGTTATAAATTTTTCGTCCTCATTTGCGTTTTTCTCAAACTTAATCAAAAAATCGCCTTTTTTTCCAAATTGTTTAACATTTACATCGCCTAATTCAGGTATATTTAAAGAGCTTCTTATATCCTGAATTTGAATATTTTTATTTTCAACCCTGATTTCTAGTAAAGTACCACCCTTAAAATCAACTCCGTAATTTAGTCCTTTAAAAAATAAAAATATGATACTGATAATTACCGCTACAAGTGAAAAAATATTAGCGATTTTAAAAAATTTAGAAAAATTTATTTTATTAATCATTATAGTTTAAAGTATTTACCTTCTTTGTCATTTAAAACTATAACTGAGGTTAAGTGTCTAGCAATAAAATATGCAGAAAAAAGAGTTGTTACTATGCCTATTCCAAGTGTTACCGCAAAACCTTTTACCGGACCTGATCCAAAAATAAATAGAATCAGTGCAGCTATCAGTGTTGTAACATTAGCATCAATAACAGTAATTTTAGCTTTGTTATAACCGGTATCAAAAGCATGTATAATTGATTTTTCTGTTTTTAATTCTTCTTTAATTCTTTCGTAAATTAAAACATTAGAATCAACTGCCATGCCTACTGTGAGAATAATACCTGCAATGCCTGGTAAAGTTAGTGTCGCATCGAGTACAGTTAAGATGCCAATCATCATAAATAAATTTGCAATAAGTGAGATATTTGAGACTAAGCCAAAAATCTTATACTTAATAAACATAAAAATAATAACCAAAATAAAACCCACTATAAGAGAAAATACACCCGCGTCT
>Ga0308004_10000704_pt1 | contig 15432 bp, 18 predicted proteins | sample Neamet38_FD_203156 | JGI IMG/M metagenome (GOLD analysis project Ga0308004, IMG submission 203156) | Marine microbial communities from water near the shore, Antarctic Ocean - #38 | ecosystem: Environmental > Aquatic > Marine > Unclassified | place: Southern Ocean | collected 2014-06-06 | reverse complement strand
CAACTGTTCTATACTTCATACCTTTAACATCAGATACTTTAGTTACATTCTTTTTGAACCAACCAAAAGGTTGTGCTGGCATAGGCATATGAAAGAATCCAGTGTAGTTATATCCAACACTAGCTACCGCTTCTTCATATAATTTTCTTCCACCACCACGTTCCATCCATCCCATAACTTCTTGAGATGACATTCCGTATGAAGGACCAGTTCCAAAAAGTGAAGCTGCAACATTTTTACCATACCAATATGCAGTCACCCAGTGACCCATATCAACTATTCCATCACTTACTGCAGCACCGATTTCTGAAGTTTTAACGATTGAGTTAACAGGCTGAAGATCAATCTTAAGTGATCCACCAGACATGTCGCTAACCATATTGCAATAGTCTTGTGCCATTTCAAAAAAGATATTAGCTCCTGAAGGCCAAGCAGCTTGCATCTTTAATACAGTAGCATGTGAACCTGCAGTTGCGATGTTTGGCATTGCAACAGTAGCTGCAGCTACAGCACCAGCTTTTGCAGCAGTCTTAAAGAACTTACGTCTTGAAGAAGTTGAATTCTTCAATGATTTTTTTTCTTTAATCATTATTTTTCTCCTCTTGTTATATTTGTTAATTAACAATCGGTATATTACTCATAGTTTGGTATTAGAGTCTAAAGAAAATTTTGTTGTAAGATTCAAAAAACTAACATTTTAAAAGCTAAATATGATCAGAGACAAAGTTATACACAACTAGAAGGTGTAGTTAGATAAATTTTATTTCTTAAAGACAAGGCTAGCCCATAAACTAAACCAGTCTGATTTGTATTTAATTTTTTGCAAATAATTTACCTTATCTAATTTAACTGCACTTAGTAAATAAGTTCTATTTTTAATAACTCTTATTTTTCCTTCTCCATTTAAATTTGTTTTAATTTTTTCTTTGTAGCTACTATTATCATCTTTGCTAAAAATAGTAATTTGCCAATTTCCTAATGGTTTATTTTTTTCAAAAAGTTGAAATCTGAATATATCATTCTTTAAATCATAAGGTGAATTTAAAGCAATAAGATCAAGGTCTAGTTTTGGTTTTTGAATAAAAAAATTTTTATTTCCATAAGTGATTAAAACTTTCGCGAATCTTCGATAGTTTTCAGTAGGAATTTTATTTCTATCAAACATATTTATGGTATTTTGAAGACCTTGTTCTTTTATAAAATCCTCAAACTTTTCAATAGAGTCATACTTTAGAAATTCATTATTAGTTTCATAATTCAAAACATGAAAACCTTGCCCTAAAACTAACATCTGAATTGCTGGAAAATTTCCATCCCTCTGTGATAAATTAATCACCTCATTTTTGTTTTCTAAATATAGTTTTTTTTTATTTGGACCATAAAATCCAAAAGGAGAACCTTTAAAATCTTGACCAATATTAATATTGGTTTTAAACAATTCTTTATTATTAAAATTAAAATTAACTGGCTCAAGCCATAGTTCATGGGAGTGAACTTTGAACTTTAAAAAAATTGATAAAAATAATATTACTAAAAAATTAAAAATCTGTTTTAATGAATTAATGTTTTTTAAAATATTTATATTCTCATTATTTTTCATTAAATTATCTTATGCTCATGAGTTGCGTCCAGCAATTGCAAATCTTAATATTTATGAAAAAGACAATATTATAAGTGCAAATTTATCAATACGATTAAATTTAGAGGCTATTATTGCAGGCGTAGACACTAGACACTCTAATGCAGAAGAATCTAAAAGTTTCGAAGAGTATCAAGATTTAAGGGAAATGAGTCCAGCACTTTTGTTACATAAATTTAAAGATAAAATTAAAAATTTTGATAATAAAATTATTTTAAAATCACGTAATAAAAGTTTAGATCTAATTTTTGGGGATATAATTATACCAGAAGTGGGTAGTACTAATATAATTAGGGATACTCTTGTTAGTTTTAATATTCAAAAAATTTCTATTGACGAGGAAAATTTCCAATTTTCTTGGAATAAAAATTTAGGATCAATTATTTTGCGTGTAAACTCAGTTACCAATGAGCCTCTTTATACTGAGTTAATTGAGGGTGGTAAAAAATCTAAACTGTTTAATATAAAAAATAAAACAGAAGTAGGGCATTTTCAGAATATCAAAAAATATATCCAGCTAGGTTTTAAACACATTATACCCAAGGGTTTAGATCATATTTTATTTGTTTTAGCGTTATTTCTTTTATCTCCAAAACTAAAACCTTTGGTTTTACAAATTTCTATTTTTACTTTAGCTCACACAATTACGTTATTTCTTGGTGTTCTAAATATAATAGTAATTCCAGGAACTATTGTTGAGCCAATCATTGCTCTATCTATCTGTTTCATTGCTATTGAAAATCTATTTACTGAAAATATAAACAGGGCAAGACCTTTTGTGGTTTTTATTTTTGGTCTACTTCATGGTTTGGGTTTTGCGGGAGTTTTAAATGAAATTGGAGTTTCATCAAATCTATTTGTTTCAAGTTTAATTTCTTTTAATGTGGGAGTAGAACTTGGTCAAATTAGTATAATTTTTTTTTCCTATATTTTTATTGCATTATTATTTCAAAAAAAATCATGGTATCGAGGTAGAATTACCAGACCAATTTCAATAATTATAGCATTTGTTGGATTTTATTGGTTTATCCAAAGGTTGTTTTTTTAGCAATTTTACAAACAAAATTACTGTAAAAATAATGTATCTTTCTAATATTAATCCTGATTAACTTAGTTTTACCGAGATTGTGCTCTTTGTATTAGCTATAGCACTTAAAAGGATTGAGGTATGAAAAACAACTTGCGTGAACAGAATATTCTTAAAGGTATTAGTTTAGCAAAACTTCCTTTTAAAGTTTCAGATAAAGATTTATTTAGTTTTACAAAAGATCTGTCTTTAAATCTTAAAAAAATATTTTCTTTGTCTAATCAAAAAGAATCCATCAAATGGTGTTTTTCATCGCAGAAAAAGATCAAAGTATTTTTAATAATTTTTGAAGCTAATGAAAATGTAAAAAGTATTTATAAAGAAGAAATTGCAAAAAAATTACCTGAGTATTCTTATAAAACTATAGCTACTATAGTAGATGAAGGTTTATCAAAGGGGTATTTTGTTAACTTAAAATCTTCTGATGTAGGTAAAATTAATGATAAAAAAATTCTCAATATTAGACCCTCAGAAACACTAATCACAGATTTTGTAAATTGGAATATAGATGCTATTTGTATTCTAACAAATTTTTGTGATTCAAAGAAGAAAGTTAATTGACTTTATTCTTGCAGTTTCCAGTTTTAAAAAACTCATCTATATTATCTACCGCTAAGTCACCCATAGCAGTTCTTGTCTGCTTTGTTGAACTTCCAAGGTGAGGTAAAATAAAAGCATTCTTATATTCTAAATAACCAGAATTTAAGTTAGGTTCATCTTTATAAACATCTAGCCCAACTGCATAAATTTTTTTTTTTTCTAAGGCATCCAGCATAGCCTCATCATCAATCATGTCTCCTCTAGCACTATTTGTAATTATTGCTCCAGTTGGAAAGTATTCTAAAGTTTCTTTATTAATAATATTTATAGTCTCTTTTGTAGCTGGACAATTAATTGCTAAAATATCAGAAACTGAAAATAAACTTTTAATATTCTCATGATAAATTGCACCTTCTTCAAGTTCTGGTGTTAATTTAGACCTGTTATGATAGTGAATTTCCATTCCAAAAGGTCTTGAAAGTTTTGCTACCGCCCTTCCAATCCTTCCCATACCTAAAATTCCTAGTCTTGCTCCTGTTAATTGTTTGCCAATTAAAAAGTCTGCCGACCATTTCCAGTCACTTTTTTTTGCATGCTCAATTCCCTCTGGGGCTCTTCTTGCAGCACCAAGTATTAAAAGCATTGCAATCTCTGCAGTAGCATCTGTTAAAACATCAGGAGTGTTTGTAACTGCTATTCCCTTTTTTTTTGCAGCCTCTAAATCTATATTTCCAAAACCTACAGCAAAATTGGAAATTACCTTCACTGTATCAGGCAGTTTATTGATTGTATTTTCATCCATTTTTTCTGTCAAAGACGTTAAAATTGCATCACAACCTTGGCTTAATTCAATTAGCTTTGACTGTGAATATAGCTCATCATTAGCATTAATATTTGCATCAAAGATTATTGAGGCTTTTTCCTCACTTGCCTTTAATAATCTTCTAGTAATTAATATTTTTTTCATTTTTTAGACTATTTTTTTTTGGTTTAAGATTGATATACTATTTAAAAAAAAATGAAAAACAACATATTACAAACAGAACTTTCAAGTCTTTTAAAAGATAGATTTTCTATATCAAAATCTATTCGAGCAAATTATGCTAGGGGTGAAGATGCTTATGAAGCAGTTTTATCACAAGCTGTAGTTTTTCCAGAAACAAATGAAGAAGTTTCAAAAATATTATCTCTATGTAATAAACATAAAATTCCAGTTGTTCCTTTTGGAACTGGAACATCTTTAGAAGGTAATGCTGTTGGAAATGAAAACGGTGTCACTCTATCTTTGGAAAAAATGAATAAAGTCTTAAGTGTCAATGCTGGAGATTTTGATTGTAGAGTTCAAGCAAATGTCACTAGAAAGCAATTAAATGAACACTTAAGAGATGATGGAGTTTTTTTTCCAATAGATCCTGGTGCAGATGCAGCTTTAGGTGGAATGGCTTCAACTTCAGCTTCGGGCACGATGGCTGTCAAATATGGAACTATGAGAACGGTTGTATCAGGTTTGACTGTAGTGCTGCCAAGTGGTGAAATTGTTAAAACTGGAACTCGTACAAAAAAATCATCTGCTGGTTATAATTTAACAAATTTATTTATAGGTTCTGAAGGAACTTTGGGGGTTATTACCGAGGTACATTTAAGATTATCCCCAATACCTGAAAGTATAATGAGTGCAGTATGTCATTTTCCTGATCTTGAAAATGCAGTTTTGACTTCTCAAGAAGTTATCCAATATGGTGTTCCTATCGCAAGAATAGAAATGTTAAATAAAGATCAAATGGAAATTTGTATTGAGTACTCAAAATTAGACAATATGGAAGCAAAACCAACACTCTTTTTTGAATTTCATGGTAGTGAAGAATCAAACAAAGAAGCAATTAAAATTGTTGAAAAATTGTCAAAAGATAATAATGGTAGTGATTTTAAATGGGCTGTGTCACTTGAGGATAGAAATAAATTATGGCAAGCGAGACATGATGTTTACTGGTCAGTAAAAGCACAAGGTAAAGATGTAAAAATATATTCAACAGATGTATGTGTGCCTGTTTCTAATTTAGTTGAGTGTATTAATTTTGCAGAAACAGAAATTAAAAAATTTGGTCTTAAGGCTCCAATGGTTGGTCATGTTGGTGATGGAAACTTTCATGCAATTATAATGTATGACCCAGCAGTTGAAGGTTCATATCAAAAAATTAGAGATTTTAGTGATAAGCTTATAGATAAGACCTTAGAACTTGAAGGAACAATTACTGGTGAACATGGAATTGGCTTACAAAAGAAAGCCTATCTATTAAAAGAACACCCAGACAATTTACCTCTGATGAAATCAATTAAAAGAAGTCTCGATCCAAATAACATAATGAATCCAGGTAAAATTTTTGATCTTAATTAAATAATTTTAGCCTAGCATCTTTTTAAGATTCTCTAGTGCCTGAGAAATATTGTCTTGTGAGGCAGCAAAACTAAATCTCACATAGTCTTCAGATGTTTTACCAAAAGCAGTTCCAGGAACTATAGCAACACCAGCTTCATGCATGGCTTTTTTTGCAAATTCTGATCCATTCATTCCAGTTCCAATAACTTTAGGAAAAGCATAAAAAGCTCCACCTGGTAAACTGCACTCTACACCAGATAAACTATTTAAACCTTCATGAATTAACTTTCTTCTTATAGTAAATTCTTTCATCATTTCATTAATTGAATCATCTGGACCATCTAAGGCTGCAATACCTGCAAATTGAGCAGCTGCGTTTACACAAGAAACACTATTTATTAAAAGTTTATTTACATGTGGAACTAATCCTTTAGGCCAAAAACTCCATCCTAATCTCCATCCAGTCATTGAGTATGCTTTACTCCACCCCTCTAAAACAATTAATCTTTCTCTTAATTCTGGATAATTAAAAAATGAGGGCATTTCTTTGTTGTCAAAAATTTGTCTACTGTAAATTTCATCACTTAAAATTGTTACGTGTGGATGTTTTTTAAGGCCTTCTGCTAATACATCAACATCAATTTTTTCTACAAAACTTCCTGTTGGATTATTTGGGTTTATTAATATCAACAATCTAGTTTTATCTGTAATTAAGGATAAAATTTTATCTGGGTTAAATTTTAGATCCTTATCCTCTGTTAGATCATATGGAACTGCTGTTGATCCAGTATAATTAATCATAGATTCGTAGATTGGAAAAGCTGGAGTTGGGTGAATTATCTCTGCACCGAGCTCACCAAAACATTGAATTGCATAACTCATTGTTGGTTTTCCACCAGGCATTATTAAGATTCTTTCTGGGTCAATACTTTGATTATAAAGTTTTTTGATTTTTCTAGAAACTGATTGTCTACATTCTAAAATTCCATTTGATAGCACGTATCCATGATGCCCATCATCTAGAGCTTTTTTTGCTGCTTCAACAATATGTTTGGGTGTTTTAAAATCTGGCTGCCCCAAACCTAAATGAATCATGGGGTTCCCTTCAGCTTCCAATTTTTTTGCTTCAGCTAATACACTGAAAGCCGTCTCTGTTCCTAATCTTTCTAAGCTTTTTGCTAATTTCATTATTAATTTTAAGGGTTATTTCTTAATAAAAAATTTACTTTATCTATATACATTTATTAGCAATAAAAAATATAAACCAAATTACTTTCTATAAATTAATTTTGAGCTATTTAATTCTTTTAGGTTTTTACAGCCCATTAAAACCATATTTCTATTAATTTCATCATACATATTTTTTAATAAATGCTCAACTCCTTGTTGACCCCCTGCCGCCAAAGAGAATAGAAACATCTTTCCAAAACTACAAGCAGTTGCACCTGCAGCTAAGGCTTTTAAAACATGAGTTCCTCTTCTTACTCCACCATCTAAAACTATTTCTAATTTATCTCCTACAGCCTCTCTAATAGCTGCAACCTGATCAAAAGGTGATCTTGATCCATCCAATTGTCTCCCTCCATGATTTGAAACCATTATTGCTGTACAGCCAATATCTATAGCCTTTTTTGCATCTTCAACCGACATCACTCCTTTTAACGCAAATGGTCCATTCCATTTTTTTACACAATATTCTGCATCTTTCCAACTCATAGCCGGATCATACTGTTCATTAATGTATTCAATTACTGATTTTGCAATATTGGTTCCTTTGTCTGTTTTATTTTTAACATTAGACATTTCAAATTTCCCATGTGTAAAGTAATTAAATACCCATTGCGGGTGAAGAGCAAAGCTCATTAAACTTTGCAATGTAAGTTTCGGTGGAGTTGTAAAACCTGTTCTATGATCTTTTTCTCTATTGCCTGCAACCAAAGTATCGACAGTTAAACACATTCCATCAAATTTAGACACTCTACACCTATTTATCAAGTCATCAGTAATAGAATTATCTTTATGAACATAAAGTTGAAATAGTTTTGGACCATTTGAAATATTAGCAATTTCCTCAATGCTATTATTTGCCATTGTTGACATGCTATAAAAAGTTCCAAATTTTTCTGCAGCTCTTGCGGAGGCTTTATCCCCATCGTGATGATAAAGTCTTTGCATCGCTGTTGGTGAAAGAAAAATTGGCATATCAATTTTTTTTCCAAAAACAGTTGTTGATAAATCTGGTTTACCAACACTTGCAAGTATATTTGGAATTAAATCACAGTCATTAAAAGATTCTGTATTTCTTCTTAAAGTTAACTCATCATCTGCACCGCCATCAATATAATGAAAAATAGGTGAGGGTAATTTTTTTTTAGCTAATTTTCTAAAATCACTAAAGTTATGACAGTCTTTTAACTTCACTATCCTCTAAATCTTAAGTTATCTCTGTTTAGGTCACTAATTTTGGTACAACCCATTAACTTCATGTCTCTTACTAGTTCGGCCTTATACTTTTCAATAGCTTTCTCAACACCTGCTTGCCCTCCAGCAGCTAGAGCATATAAATAAAGTCTTCCTCCTGAACATGCTTTCGCACCTAAAGATAAAGCTTTAAGCATATGGGTGCCTCTCTGAAATCCACCTTCACAAATTACATCTAACTTATCTCCAACAGCATCAACAATTTCTGCAAGCTGATCAAAGGGAGCTCTAGATCCATCTAGTTGTCTCCCACCATGATTTGAAACCATTATTCCTGTACATCCAATATCAACTGCACGCTTTGCATCTTCAACACTCATTATACCTTTCAAGGCAAAGTGGCCTCCCCACTGTGAACAAAGTTTTTCAGCATCTTTCCAATTCATAGATTGATCCAACATGGTAGAGAAATAATTTCCTATTGAAGTATTAGTGTCTGTACCCTCTTTTACATGATCTTGAAGATGAGGTAATTCAAATTTACCTTTTGTTAAATAGTTTATTCCCCACATTGGTTTTGTTGCAAAACTAAAAAGACTGGCCATTGTAAGTTTTGGGGGTGATGTAAATCCAGTTCTTAAGTCTCTTTCTCTATTACCACCAGTTATTGTATCAACAGTTAATGCCAAGACATCAAATTTTGCCGCTTTTGCTCTTTCTAAACAGGAATCATTTAAACCTCTATCTTTATGAAAATAAAACTGAAACATCTTAGGCGTGTTGACCAAGGAAGCTATTTCTTCAACACTTACTGTTGCAAGAGCTGATACACCGAACATTGTATTAAATTTTTGAGCTGCTTTTCCAACTGCTCTTTCTCCATCATAATGGAATAGTCTCTGTAGTGCTGTTGGTGCAAGATAAAAGGGAAGATCTAGTTTTTTTCCAAATATTGTAGTAGATAGATCAACATTTTCAACACCTCTTAAAACATTAGGAACTAAATCAACATCATTAAATGAGCTTGTATTTCTATCATAAGTAATTTCATCATCTGCAGCACCATCTATATAGTGAAATATTGGAGAAGGTAATTTTTTTTTAGCTAATTTTCTAAAATCACTAAAGTTATGACAGTCTTTTAAATTCATTAAATCTATCTAAACCTTTCAGAAAAATTAAACATATTACTAATTGTCCCAGGGTTATTAAAAGTTTTTTGTAAATGAAATTTGTTTATTATTTACACCTGGGTTTTTCTCTCCCCAATCATTATTTGAAATATGACTATAAGAATAACCTATCTTAGAGTTTTCAAAAACATCATAGCTAAGTTTTAGCTCACTTTTAAATTCTAGGTGCATGCCTAAATCCTTACCATTACCTGCATCATAGTATCCTGGTGCAAAACTTGGTATAATATTTAATCGACCAACTTCATATTGAGCTTGAACACCCGTGTATAAATAAACTGAACTTTTATTTGTAATAAATCCACCAGTAATAGGAGAAAATCTTCCAACGAATGTATCTCGAGATAAGATTGGATTATTGTGTTCGAAGCCATATAATGTTGCCTTATCATCACCTTCCTTGTCAATGGTATCAAAGGTACCCACATAAGCGCTGTACTCAGAATTATTATTTGAAATCTCTTGTCCTTCACTTTTCATGGGTACAAAAAAAAGAAGAAATAATAGTAAATGATATTTTTTTAGGCTCATATATGAATATTTTTTTTAAAATTTAATTTTTTTTTTTATTATGACACCACCTAGCAAAAATAACAATAATGGTAATAACCACAAGATATAAGTATTTTTGCTTAGTTCTGGGTCATAAATTATCCAATCCCCGTACTTTTCCCTTAAAAACTCATATATTTTTTCTTCTTTTAACTCTTCATTAATTTTTCTATCAACAATTAGCTTAATACTAGAAGCAAAATCAGATTCTGAATCGTAAACTGATTGTCCTTGGCAAATTAGACAACGAATATTTTTTAAAATTTTATTTTTTAATTCATCATTTTCTTCACCAGATTCCACTTGAGAGAAGCTTATTAATGAAAATATAATTAAAAAAATCTTTAGAGTTTTCATTCTACAATTAATCTAATTTCTTCTATTATCTCTTTATTGATTGGACCTACAAATTTTTTAATAATTTTTTTATTCTTATCAATCAGAAAGGTTTCTGGCACTCCATAAGCCCCAAAATCAACTGCCAATGTCCCATCCTTATCAATTAAAATTTGCATGTAAGGGTTACCAAGTTCATTAATAAATTTTTTTGCATTACCTAAATTATCCTTATAGTTCAGTCCAATTAATTTAATTGATTCATTTTTATTTAATTCCATTAATAAAGAATGTTCTTTTCTACAGGGAACACACCATGATGCCCAAATATTTACAATATAGTAACTCTCTTCTCGAAAAACACTTGTTGATTCAATATGTGTATTTGTAAAAAAATCTTGAGCTTTAAAAATAGGTAAATTTTTTTCAATATTATTTTGTGGTGTATATGTGTTTGGGTTATCTAATCCTTTATAGAAAATAATAAAACAAAAAATTAAGAATAAAAAAAGAATAATTAGGTTGATTTTATTTTTCATATTTTTTTTTGAATACACTAATTAATCCACCAAGGCTTATTATCAAAACCGAAATCCATATCCATAACATAAATGGTTTTACTTGATATCTGATATTAAAATATTCATTACCTTTAACAATATTCATAACTAAAAACCTGTCTTCTAATAAAGTTGTTTTTATATCTGCTTCACTAGTAATGATTATGGGCTGATTATAAATTCTTATCTCAGGATTTAACTCAACAATCTTACCTTTATCATTTGTTACTTTAAAATAACCAATAATAGAATTAAAATTATTTTCTTTTTTTTCTTTTATTTTTTCAAAAAAAATTTCTCCATCATTGTAATTATACCTTTCTCCTACTTTTATATTCGTTGTAATTTCTGATGATAAAATACCATTAAATAAAACACTCAATATGAATAAACTAAAACCAAAATGTGCAATTGCTTGAGAAATATTATTAATTTTTTTAAAAAATAACTCTTTTGATGTGGTTAAAAATAAAAAAAAAGCAGCTGAAATTAAAATTGTATAGAAAAGTAAATCTGTATTTATATTTTTTAATATCAAAAATGTTAACATAACTGAAATTATCAAAAAAATTATTAATGCACGCTTATTTTCAACTTTTGATTTTATCCATTTAATTTTTGGTCCAAAAGCCATAAATAATAAAAATGGTACTAAAAAAGGTAAAATTAGTTTTTGATAGAAAGGAGGCCCTACAGAAATTTTTTCAGCTGAAATTACATCTAGAAATATTGGATAGACTGTTCCAATTAAAACAACAGATAAAAAATACATCATAAACCAATTATTTACTAAGATTGAACTTTCTTTACTTAACCAAAAAAAATTATTTGATCCTTTATTGCTTTCTTTTTGAAATAAGAAAAAAATCCCTAGAGATAAAAAAATCAGAATAAACAAAAAGACTAATATAAAAATTCCTCTTGCTGGATCATTTGCAAAAGTATGTACTGAATTTAATATTCCAGATCTAACCAAAAAAGTTCCACACATACTAAGCATGAATGTTGTAATGGACAATATAACTACCCAGGATGTTAAGGCACCCCTTCTCTCCAATACTAAAACACAATGTAATAATGCTGTTAGGGTTAACCAAGGCATTAAGGAAACATTTTCAACAGGATCCCAAAACCAAAAACCCCCCCACCCTAGTTCGTAATAAGCCCAAATTGAACCAAGCATTATTCCAATGGTTAAAAATATCCAAGAAATTAAAACCCATTTTTTTATATGGTGTCCCCACTCTTTAGAGATATAGTTCTGAATCACAGCTGCAAGTGAAGCTGAAAATATTATTGAAGATCCAACATACCCTAAGTATAGAAGGGGAGGATGTATTGCTAGTGCTGGGTCTTGTAAGATAGGATTAAGACCAAGGCCTTCCGATGGTATTGGAAACAAATAATTGAATGGGTTTGAGGTTATTAGAACAAATAAGAAAAATCCAATAATTATTAATTGTTGAAATAATAAAGTTAAGATTCTATATTTTTTTGGTTGTTCTCTAGATGTAATTAAAAATAAAAAAATGAATAGTGTTAATACTAGTAACCATAACAATAAGCTTCCTTCATGGTTTCCCCATGTACCAGCAATTTTATAAAGCAAAGGTTTGGTCGTATGAGAATTATTAAAGACTGTCTCGTTGCTAAAATCTGAGTTTATAAAAGACATAATTAAACTTAAAAAACTACTAATCACAAATGTTAGTTGCAAAAAAGATAAGTTAATTATGTTGGGGTTTACATTTCTATTGGTATTATTAAAGTCTTTAATTGCAACACCACAAAAGTAAATCGAGAGCATTAAACCTAGAATTAATGAATAATAACCTATTTGATTAGCTAACAATTTATTTAACTCCTAATGCTTCTTTAACTTCTGGTGGCATGTAGTTTTCATCGTGTTTTGCTAAAATTTTAGTAGCTGAAAAATAATTTCTATCTTTCAAAAAACCTTCAGCAACCACCCCTTTTCCTTCTGCAAATAAATTTGGTACAGCTCCTGAGAATGTAACATTAATTTCATTTTTAAAATCGGTAATTACAAAATTAATCTCCTCAGAATTAATAGAAATTGACTTCATTTTAACCATTCCTCCCACCCTTATTTTTTTCTTGTCTAATTCTATTAAATATTTAATTTCAGATGGTGACTGAAAATATACGACGTTATTCTTTAATGATTGTAAAATTAAAAAAACTGATAAAATTACTGAAAATATAATTAGAGCTAAAAACAAAAACCTTAATTTAACTTTTTTACCATACATGGTGTTACAAGTTAGATCTCGGAAGTGCTTGATAATATTTCTCTATTTATGTTTTGTGATCTTGCAACTTTTGCTTTCTCTGCATTTAGAGAACCAAACTTAGCTACAAATCTTTTTTGCTCTTTAGAAAGTTGTAATTTGGTTGCAAAATATAAGGTTACAAAACTAATCAATGTGAATGAAAAAGCAGACCATACATAGGCTCCATATCCATTCATTAAAATTATTTCATTTATCATAATCTATCTAATCCTTTATTTTTAATTTTTATCAGTTCTGTATTATATTTCATTAAAAAAATAAGTAGTGAAAAAAGGGCAAATGCCGCAGTCATAATTCCAAGTGGAATCAACATTGAGACGTGGATTGAGCTATTTGATAAAATATTGATTGATGTTGGTTGATGAAGCGTGTTCCACCAATCTACAGAATATTTAATTATAGGAACATTTATAACTCCTAAAATTGCAATCATAGAAGTGACTTTAACAACTTTTTCTTTTTCCTCATAAATTCTCCATGCTAATAAATACATGCCATAAAATAGTGCTAAAATTAACATAGAGGTAATTCTTGCATCCCAAGCCCACCAAGTTCCCCAGGTAGGTTTACCCCAAATTGATCCTGTAACTAATGCAATAATATTAAAAACAAATCCAGAGGGTGCTAAACTTTTTGCAATTAAAGCAAAATTTTTATTTTTAAAAACAAAACTTCCAACAGATAACAAGGCTAAACTTGAAAATATTCCAAGTGAAATCCATGCGGCTGGAACATGAACATACATAATTCTAACTGCATCACTTTGTTTATAGTCTTCTGGGGATAGAACAAGTGCTTCAGTTAAGCCAATTGTTAAGACAACAATAAATAAAAATAATACATACTTTGGTGCCTTAGATGTAATTGCAAAAATTTTATTAGGCTCAAAAGATTTAAACATTCTTAAATTATATATATTAAAAAAAGATAATTTGATTTTTATTATGGAAAGTCATTCTGATCAAGAATGTAGAGGGAGTAATAATGATAAAAACGTTATTTAACACTCCTGACCAGAACATGATTATAGATAACAACTATATATGTCCAAGATTTGAATTAATTGTGTTTGAAAAAAGAATTAATTAGAGGGCTTGAAGTAGCTAGAACCTTTTCTTCCTGAAAAGATCTCTTCAATTAGGGGGTGTTTAATAGGGTCCTCTGAATCGTCCATCAGCAGGTTTTGTTCTGAAACATAAGCTTCATACGTAATCTCATCATTTTCAGCAAGTAAATGATAAAAGGGCTGATTTTTTCTTGGGCGAACATTTTTTGGAATAGACTGGTACCATTCCTCAGAATTATTAAATTCGAAATCAACATCATAAATCACACCCCTAAACTCAAAGTGTTTGTGTTTTACAATATCTCCTATCGAAAATTTAGCTTTTTGAATTGTCATATACATTAATATGGGGGTTAAAAAATAAAAATCAATAAAAAAATATAAATGTTTTTTTATTATGTTAATATCTGACAAGTGAATAAATCATTTCTTAAATTTGTCACAGACTTTGGGCCTTTAGCCATATTTTTTTATTATTATTATAATAATGATAAAAATTTAACAGTTGCGATTCCTCCACTTATAGTTGCAACATTAATAGCACTTATTGCTGTTTGGTTTTTTGAAAAAAGAATTCCAATGATGCCATTAATAAGTGGCATCTTAATTACACTCTTTGGTGGTCTTACAATTTATTTTAATGATCCAATTTTTCTTTATGTAAAACCAACAATCATAAATATTTTATTTGCTCTTGCTTTGTTTTTTGGAAAATATTTTACAAATGAGCCTGTTCTTAAAAAGATTATGGGTAAATCAATTGTTCTGACTGATATTGGTTGGGAATTATTAAATAAAAGATGGATGTATTTTTTCTTTGGTCTTGCGATCTTAAATGAATGTGTATGGAGAACACAAACTGAAGAGTTCTGGGTTAACTTTAAAGTATGGGGAATGTTACCAATAACACTAGTATTTACTGGCTTTCAAATATCACTAATTAATAAACACAAGATTGATGAATAAAAATCTAAAACTTGTCATTAATAATCCATATAAACAAATAGAAGAAAGACAGTTTTTTGAAAAAAATGAACTTAAGGTTATTTTAGACCTATATGCAAAAATGGTCTCAGAAGGATCATGGAAGGATTATGGTTTAAATATTTCTAGCAGGCAAGTGAGTTTTAGTGTTTTTAAGAATGCTGCAGAGAATGCTCTATATAAAATTTGCAAAAACTTTAAGCCAAGTAATAAAAACCTAAAATATTTGATCACAGATTCTAATGGTAAAGTTTTAAAGAATTCTTTTGATTTAGAAATTTTACTTAAAAATACTAATTGGAAAAACCTTAAGAAATAAAAATAGTTAATACTTTATATCTGTCTTCTGGTCTGCTTGACTT
>Ga0308004_10000702_pt1 | contig 15460 bp, 18 predicted proteins | sample Neamet38_FD_203156 | JGI IMG/M metagenome (GOLD analysis project Ga0308004, IMG submission 203156) | Marine microbial communities from water near the shore, Antarctic Ocean - #38 | ecosystem: Environmental > Aquatic > Marine > Unclassified | place: Southern Ocean | collected 2014-06-06 | reverse complement strand
AAATGTGTTATTTAACTGGTTTTATTGGCTTTTATCTCTAATTAATTTACTTTATTTGTACAATTTCCTGTTTTGAGAAACTCATCGATATTATCTATAGCTAAATTAGCCATTGCAATTCTTGTGTGCTTTGTTGAACTTCCAAGATGTGGTAAAATGAACATATTTTTAATTTTTAGATAACCTGGATTTAAATTTGGCTCACCCTTATAAACATCAAGCCCTGCTGCATAAATTTTTCTTCTATTTAATGCATCAATTAAAGCTTCATCATCAACAATGTCACCTCGAGCCACATTTGTAATTACAGCTCCTGTTGGGAAATATTCTAAGGTCTCTTTATTAATTAAATTTTCAGTTTCTTTTGTTGCAGGACAGCAAATAGATAATACATCTGAAACTCCAAAAAGACTTTTTAAACTATCATGATAGATGGCACCCTGTTCTTTTTCATCACTTAGTTTTGATCTGTTGTGGTAATGGATAACCATTCCTAAAGCCTTAGCAATTTTAGCGATTTTTTGTCCTATTCTTCCCATTCCTAAAATTCCAAGTTTTGAACCTGTTAACTGTTTTCCTATAAGGAAATCAGCAGACCATTTCCAGCTACTTTCTTTTGCACTTTGAATTCCTTCAGCAACTCTTCTGCATGCACCTAATATTAATAAAATTCCAATTTCTGCTGTAGCGTCTGACAATACTTCAGGTGTGTTAGTTACCACAATTCCCCTTTTTTTTGCTGCTTCCAAGTCTATATTCCCAAAACCAACAGCAAAGTTAGAAATAACCTTAATAGTGTCTGGGAGTTTGTTTATAGTTTCTTTATCCATCTTATCAGTTAATGATGTTAAGATTGCATCATGTCCTTGACTTAGTTCAATAAGTTTTGATTGAGAGTATAATTCATCATTACTATTAAATTTTGTATCAAATATTTTTAAGGCTTTTTCTTCAGACTCTTTTAAAAGTCTTCTAGTAATTAAAATTTTTTTCATGATTGATTCTTTTGTAATATTTTTGGTTTTGGACCACCAGTATACCAGTCTAATACCTCAATAGTATGTAAAATTGGAGTTTTGGTTCCATTGGAAATTTGAGTAATGCACCCAATATTTCCTGTTGAAATAAAATCTGGTTTTAAACTCTCAATATTGTTTACTTTTTTCTTTAATAGTTCTTTTGCGATTTCAGTTTGCAAAATATTATATGTTCCTGCTGATCCACAACAAATGTGTCCTTCTGGAATTTCCATGACTTCATTATCTGTTTTGTTCAATAGTGATATTGGCTGATCGTGTATTTTTTGTCCATGTTGCATTGAACAAGCTGAATGATAAGCAATTTTATATTTTTTATCTTTTGTTTTGAAATTTAATTTTAAACTTTCGCTTAGATATTCTGAAACATCTTTTGTTAGATTCGATATAATTTTTGCTTTTTTTTTCATTTCTTGATCATCCCTAAAGATAAATCCATAATCCTTCATTGTGGTACCGCAGCCAGATGTATTGGACAAGATTGCATCTAAGTTTCCTTTTTGATGTTCTTCATACCAAGTATTAATATTATTTCGAAAATCTTGATGAGCATCATCCTCTTTACCCAAATGATGATTTAAGGACCCACAGCATCTTATTTTTTTAGGCACTACTACTTCAACTCCATGTCTATTCAAAAGTCGAATAGTTGATTCATTTATTTGTGGTGAAATTTCTTTTTGAACACATCCAGTCAAGAGAGCGACTCTAGCAATCTTTTTTTGATTGGTAGCAGGGTAAAATTCTTTTTCCTTTAAAGTTTTTTTTGGAAAGTTTGTTGGCATTAAATTCATCATATCTTTTATTTTGATTGGCATTAAGAATTGAAAAGGCTTAGCTAACTTAACTAATAAACTTGCAATTCTAAAGTACCTTACGTTTGGAAGAACAACTGATAAAAAGCTTCTAATTGTTTTATCTAAGAATGGTCTCTCAAAATTTTTTTCAATATATTTTTTACCATGATCAATAACATGCATATAATTAACTCCAGCCGGGCATGTAGTCATACAACTATAACAAGATAAACATCTGTCAATATGCTTTACAACTTTTGCTGTTGGTTTTTTTTTATTTTCTAGCATGTCTTGTATTAAATAAATTCTACCTCTGGGTCCGTCTAATTCATCTCCCAATAGCTGATATGTTGGACATGTTGCGTTGCACATACCACAATGAACACATTTTTTAAATATCTTTTCTGAAGAATTATTATCTTTATTTTTTAATTGTTCTTCAGTAAAATTTGTTTGCATTATATGCCTCTATACATCTTACCTGGATTAAAAATTCTTTTGGGATCAAAGCTTTCTTTAATTTTTTCTGATATTAATAACCTTATGTCATCAACTGTAAATATAGTTTCTTCAAAATCATAGTCTGGTGACGTTTTAATAATTGTTAAATAACCACCCATTTCTTTAATTAATTTTTTTATCTCTACAATTTTCATACTTTTTTTTGACTGAACTTCTATCCAATATAGAGATCCACACCAATCAATGTAGTATTTATATTTATTTCCTAGTTTTTGCATTAATTCATTTCCTTTAGAAGGCGGTATAACAACTCTTAGTAAATTATTTCTTGTCTCTGCAAAAAGTTCAAGATTATTTATCTTTTTCCAAAATGGTACTGATTGATGCACATCTAACATAGAGGTTTTCAGTTTATTTAGTTCCAACTCATCTGTTAATGCATTAATTCTTTCCTTAATTGAAATCTTATCTCCCTCTATTCTTAATGCTAAAAAAGAGCCTTTAGAATTAAGATCGTTAAATTTAAAAATCATTTCTTTATTAAAAATATAACTTTCATCCTGAGGCTCTTCTGGAATATATACTGCTCCTGAGATTTCACTACTAGAACTTGAAATTTTTTCAAATAATGCATTAACTAATTTTTTGTCTTCTGTGTGAATTGTTATTGTATTGGATAGTTTTTTTTTTGGTAAAACTTTTAAAACAACTTCAGTTAACGCCACAAGGGTTCCAAACGAACCTGTAACAAGTTTTGATAAATCATAGCCAGTAACATTTTTAACAACAGTGCCACCTGATTTAATTATATCCCCTTTTCCATTAACACCTCTAAAACCTAAAATGTGATCTCTTACACTTCCAACTTTAAATCGTCTTGATCCTGCAAAGTTACAAGATATATAGCCTGCAATCGTACCTTTATTAGATTTACCAGTTTCAATAAATCCAAAATCAATAGGTTCAAATGCCAATTCTTGATTATTTTTTTCTAATTCTCTCTCAATAATCTCTAAAGAAGTGTTTGCATGAATCTTGATATAAAGTTCTCCAGGTAAATATTCTACAATTCCTGATAATTTAGAAAGTGATAGTTTGCTTGCTGACTGAATCTTATTACCAATAAAGCTCTTGGTACCTGTTCCTATTAACTCTGTTGATAAGTTTTTTTGGTATAATTCCTTAACTATGCTAGAAACTTGAACTTCATTTTCAGGATAATATGTTTTATTAGAATCTTGGAAGATTTGGAAATTTTTCTTCTCCTCTATGGACATGAACCCTCCCTTCCTCTGCACATTTTCTTAAAATCGGATAAACTTTTCCAGGATTTAATAAATTTTTTTCATCTAAAGATGATTTTATGTCTAATTGTTGTTGAATATCATTATCATTAAACATTTCACACATTAACTCTCGCTTTTCGACTCCTACACCATGCTCTCCTGTTATAACACCACCTAGTCTCACGCATGTTTTTAAAATTTCAGATCCAAATTCTTCTGTTTTTCTTAATTGTTCTTTATCACCACCATCATACATAATTAAAGGGTGTAAATTTCCATCACCTGCATGAAAACAATTAGCTACGGGTAAATCATATTTTTTAGATAGGTTTTTAATTTCTAATAAAGCCTCAGCTAGTTTTCCCCTTGGTATAGAGCCATCCATACAATAGTAGTCTGGTGCCATAGCACCACATGCTGGAAATGCAGCTTTTCTTCCTGCCCAAAATGAAAGTCTTTCTTTTTCATTATTACTTAGTTTTAAACTTGAACAATTATTTTTTTTACAAATGTCACTAACTTCTTTTAATAATCCATCCACCTCAGATTCTGTTCCGTCAAGTTCAACGATCAATAAAAGTTCAGCGTCTCTTGGATAGCCTGCATTACTAAAATTATCTGTTGCTTCAATTAAAGCTTTGTCCATTATTTCCATACCTGCTGGAACAATTCCATTTGAAATAATTTCTGTGGCTGCATTTCCACCTTCTTCAATAGTTGGAAACCCAATTAATGCTGCTTTAACAACTTGTGGTTTTTTTAAAATTTTTGCTGTAACTTCTGTTATTACACCTAGTAATCCTTCAGAACCACAGATCAATCCCATCAAATCATATCCTTCTTGATCAAGAGTTTTTCCACCAATTCTGCAGATAGTTCCATCCATCATAACCATCTCAACACCTAAAATATTATTAGTAGTTGTTCCATACTTCAAAGAATGAACACCACCTGAATTTTCTGCAACATTACCTCCTATTGAGCAAGCAAGTTGGCTTGATGGGTCTGGGGCATAATAAAAATTTTTATGCTGGACTGCATGTGTAAGTCCTAAGTTAGTAACGCCTGGTTGTGTAACAACACATTTGTTTTCAAAATCAATTTCCAAAATTTTATTAAACTTTCCGAGACTTAATAAAACTGCATCTTGTAAAGGTAGTGCTCCACCTGAAAGACCAGTGCCTGCTCCTCTCGGTACAACTTTTATATTTTCCTTATGACAAAATTTCAAAATACTACTCACTTCTTGGGTATTTTCTGGCATTACTACCACTAAGGGTGTTTGTTTGTAAGCTGCTAAAGCATCAGTTTCATAAGGTTTAATTTCATCCTCATGATTTAGAACATTTTCTGGATTTATAATTTTTGCAAGATTTTTAAAAATATATTCTTTTTTATCAATCGTTGCTTTATCTATTTTTGGAAGAACTAATTCACTCATTAGCCTTAACCTAGCATTTTTTTAATATTTTCCAATGCGTTAGATATGTTATCTTGAGAGGCCGCATAACTAAATCTTACATAGTCTTGGCAAGTTTTACCAAAAGCTGTTCCTGGAACTATCGCAACTCCTGCTTCATACAAGCACTTTTTAGCAAATTCTGAGCCATTCATTCCAGTTCCTATAACCTTTGGAAAAGCATAAAAAGCACCTCCCGGTAAACTACACTCCACACCTGGTAAATTATTTAGACCTTCATGAATCAATTTTCTTCTTTGATCAAATTTTACCATCATTTCATGGATTGGATCATCTGATCCATCTAAAGCAGCAATTCCTGCAAACTGTGCTGGCGCATTTACACAGGAAACACTATTAATAATTAATTTATTTACATGTGGTATTAACTCTTCTGGCCACACACTCCATCCCATTCTCCATCCAGTCATGGCATAGGCTTTACTCCAACCATCTAAAACTATTAATCTATCTTGAAGGTGTGAATAATTAAAAAATGTTGGCATTTCTTTTCCATCATAAATCTGTCTACTATAGATTTCATCACTAAGTATTGCCACATGTGGATGTTTTTTCAGCCCTTCTGCTAAAACATCAATTGCAGATTTTTCAACAAAGCTTCCTGTTGGGTTGTTTGGGTTTATTAATATTAACAATCTAGTTTTTTCTGTAATTAAAGATAAAATTTTTTCTGGATCAAATTTTAAATCTTTATATTCTGTTAAATCATAAGGAACTCCTGTTGAACCCGTGTAATTAATCATAGACTCGTAAATTGGAAATGCTGGTGTTGGATGTATAATTTCTGCACCTGGCTCACCAAAACATTGTATTGCATAGTACATTGTTGGTTTACCACCCGGCATTATCAATACTCTTTCAGGATCAATACTTTTGTTATAAAGTTTTTTAATTTTTCTAGTAACAGCTTGTCTGCATTCTAAAATTCCATTAGACATAACATACCCATGATGACCATCGTCTAACGCTTTTTTGGCTGCATCAACTATGTGTTGAGGTGTTTTAAAATCTGGTTGCCCCAAACCTAAATGAATCATAGGCTTTCCTTGTGCTTCTAATTTTTTAGCTTCAGCTAAAACGGTAAAAGCTGATTCAGTTCCTAATCTTTCTAAATTTTTTGCAAACTTCATAATTTATTATTAATGTTAATATTTTTTAATTTAATCTATTTTTTTATATATAATTTTTATAAGTAAAAATCATTTTCTATAGATTAATTTTGACACATCTAATTCTTTTAAATTTTTACAACCCATTAGCACCATATTTCTATTGATTTCATCATGCATATTTTGCAATAAATATTCTACACCTGGTTGCCCCCCAGCACTTAATGCAAATAAAAACATTTTACCAAAACTACATGCTGTTGCTCCTGCAGCTAAAGCTTTTAAAACATGAGTTCCACGTCTTACACCACCATCTAGAATAATTTCTATCTTACCACCTACTGAATCTGAAATTGCTTTTATTTGATCAAATGGCGACCTTGAGCCATCTAATTGCCTACCTCCATGGTTTGAAATCATGATTGCTGTACAACCAATATCTATTGCTCTTTTTGCATCTTCAACTGACATAACTCCTTTGAGTGCGAATGGGCCATTCCATCTTTTTACGCAATATTCTGCATCTTTCCAATTCATAGCAGGGTCATATTGCTCATTAATATATTCAATCACTGACTTTGAAATATTTGTGCCTTTGTCAGTTTTTTTTGAAACATTTGCTAACTCAAATTTTTTATGTGTAAAATAATTGAATACCCATTCAGGTTTCATAGCAAAACTTAGCAAGCTTTGGAGTGTGAGCTTTGGTGGAGTTGTAAATCCAGTTTTATGATCTCTTTCCCTGTTACCAGCCACCAATGTATCAACTGTCAAACACATTCCATCATAACCAGAAGCTCTACATCTGTCGATTAAATCATCTGTAATGGATTGGTCTTTATGAACATACAATTGAAATAGTTTTGGACCACTTGATATATCTGCTATTTCTTCAATGGTATTATTAGCCATAGTAGACATGCTATAAAAAGTACCAAATTTTTCCGCAGCTCTTGCTGAAGCCTTATCTCCTTCATGATGATAAAGTCTTTGCATTGCTGATGGGGAAAGAAAAATTGGCATATCAATTTTTTTTCCAAAAACAGTTGTTGAAAGATCAGGCTTACCAACACCAGCGAGTATATTGGGAATTAAGTCACAATCATCAAAAGAAGATGTGTTTCTTTTTAAAGTTTTTTCATCATCAGCTCCACCATCAATGTAATGAAATATTGGAGATGGTAATTTTTTTTTTGCTAATTTCCTAAAATCATCAAAATTATGACAGTCCTTCAAATTCACAGTTATAAATTAAAAATTTTTAAGAAAGTTAAACATATAACTGTTTGCACCAGGATTCTTTTCTCCAAGGCTAGCATTAGATATGTGGTTATAAGAGAAACCAAGTTCACTGTTTTCAAACAAATCTATAGAAAATTGTACTTCACTTTTAAACTCAACTACATGTCCAAGATCCTTACCATTTCCAGCACCATAAAGTCCTGGTGTAAAACTTGGAGTTATATTTATTTTTCCTAATTGGTATTGAGCTTCAACTCCAGTATAAACATAAGTTGCACTGTCTGCAGTAATCATTGCACCTGAGATAGGAGATAAGTTTCCTATAAAAGTATCTCTATTTAAACTTTGATTTTGATGTTGAAAACCAACTAATGTTGATTTTTTACCAGAATCGCTCCAATCGAACATTCCAGAATACATATTATACTCTGTATTTTTTTTAGTAATTTTTATTTCTTCTGCATTTATTGGAAAAATAAAAAAACTTAAAACAAGAGATAATAAAATTTTTTTTTGTAAGTAAGAACATTTCATATATAAGTTTAGTTAACTAAATATCGCTATTATTGTTTTTAATAATTAATTTTTTATATATTATTGCACCACCTAACAAAAATAACAATAACGGTAATAACCATAGAATATAGGTTTTTTTGTTTAATAGTGGGTCATATATTATCCAATCACCATACTTTTCTCTTAAATAATCATATATTTCTTTTTCTGATGAATTTTCATTAATCTTTTTATCTATTATCAATTTTATACTAAGAGAAAAATCTGACTCTGAATCATAAACTGATTGCCCCTGACAAATTAAACAGCGAATATTTTTTAAGATTTTATTTTTAAGCTCATTATTTTTTTCATCAGATTTTAATTGCACAAAACTCATTGATAAAAAAATAATAAAAAATATTTTTAAGATTTTCATTTAATAATTAGTTTAATCTGTTCTACTATTTTTTTATTAATGGGACCAATAAACCGCTTGATAATTTTTTGATTTTTATCTATAAGAAAAGTTTCTGGGACACCATAGGCTCCAAATTCAATTCCCAAAGTTCCATCACTATCAATCAAAATTTGATCATATGGATTACCAAGTTCGTTAATAAATTTTTCTGCATTATTAAAATTATCTCTATAATTTAATCCAATTAATTTAACAGATTGATTTTTACTTAATTCCATTAAAAAAGGGTGTTCTTTTCTACAAGGCACACACCATGATGCCCAAATATTTAAAATATAATAACTATTTTTTTCAAAAATTTTTTTAGATGTAACATCTATATTTGATTTGAAAGTTTTAGCTTTAAAAATTGGTATGTTTTTTTCATCATTAATTTTAGGTGTATAAGTATTTGAATTATTCAATCCTTCATAAAAAGTAAAAAAACAAAAACTTAAGAATAAAATTAGAGCAAATAGATTAAGTTTATTTTTCATATTTTTTTTTAAATAAACCAATTAGCCCACCAAGACTTAATAATAAAACTGAAATCCAAATCATAAGCATAAATGGTTTTACTTGGTATCTAACATTAAAATATTCATCACCTTTAACAAGATTCATTACTAAAAATTTATCTTCTAAGAATGTTGTTTTTATATCTGCTTCACTAGTTATAATTCTAGGTTGATTATAGATTCTTATCTCTGGTTTTAACTGAACAATTTTTCCAGTTTCGTCAGTTATTTTGAAATAACCAACAATAGAATTATAATTACTTTCTTTTTTTTCTTTTATTTTTTCAAAAAAGATTTCACTTTTATTGTAACTGTATTTTTCTCCAACTTTTATATTACTTATAATTTCTGAAGATAAAATATTATTAAACAGAATGGCTAATATAAACATACTAAAACCAAGATGTGCAATCACTTGTGAAATATTGTTAAATTTTTTAACAAATAATTCTTTTAGAGTGCTAAAAAATAAAAGAAAAGCTGCTGAAATTAAAACAGTATAAAAAAGTAAATCCGTAGTTAAGTTTTTTAATATACTAAATGTTAAAATAACTGAAATTATAGAAAATATAATCAATGATTTTTTGTTCTCAATTTTTGATTTGATCCATTTTAACTTTGGTCCAAAAACCATAAATAGTAAAAATGGTACTAAAAAAGGGGCTATTAGTTTTTGATAAAAAGGAGGTCCTACTGAAATTTTTTCAGTAGATATTACATCTAAAAAAATTGGATACACTGTTCCAATTAAAATAACAGATAGAAAATACATCATAAACCAATTATTAACTAAGACTGAAGTCTCCTTACTTAGCCAAAAAAAATTGTTTAGATTTTTATTATTTTCTTTATGAAATAAAAAAAATATTCCGAGTGATAAAAAAATTAAAACAAACAGGAAGACTAATATAAAAATTCCTCTTGCTGGATCATTTGCAAAAGTATGTACTGAATTTAATATTCCAGATCTAACCAAAAAAGTTCCACACATACTGAGCATGAATGTTGTAATAGACAACATTACTACCCAAGATGTTAGAGCTACTCTTCTCTCTAATATTAAAATACAATGTAATAATGCTGTTAATGTTAACCAGGGCATTAAAGAAACATTTTCAACTGGGTCCCAAAACCAAAAACCACCCCATCCTAATTCATAGTATGCCCAAATTGATCCAAGCATTATTCCAATAGTTAAAAATATCCAAGAAACTAAAACCCATTTTTTTATATGTTGTGCCCATTCTTTTGAAATATAGTTTTGAGTAACTGCTGCAAGTGATGATGAAAATATTATTGATGAACCGACATAACCTAAATATAAAATTGGTGGATGAATTGCTAGTGCAGGATCTTGTAAAATTGGATTAAGACCAAGACCTTCTTGCGGAATTGGAAATAAATAATTAAATGGATTTGAAGTCATTAATACAAATAAAAAAAATCCAATTATTATTATTTGTTGAAATAACAATGTTAGAATTCTATATTTTTTAGGTTGCTCTCTAGACTTAATTAAAAATATGAAAATAAATAAAGTTAATACTAATAACCATAATAATAAACTTCCTTCATGGTTTCCCCATGTTCCAGAAATTTTATAAAAAAGTGGTTTAGTTGTATGTGAATTATTAAAAACTGTTTCATTACTAAAGTCTGAGTTTGTAAAAGATAAAATCAAACTTAGAAAGCTTACAACCACAAACATCAATTGCAAAAAAGACAAAGTTAATATGTTCTGATTAACACCTTTATTTTTATTAAAATCTTTAGCTGAAACAACGCAAAGTAAAAATGAAAATAGCAATCCTAGAATCAATGAATAATAACCAATTTGACTAGCTAACAATTTATTTATCTCCTATAGCTTCTTTAACTTCGGGGGGCATATAATTTTCATCATGTTTTGCTAAAATTTTAGTAGCTAAAAAATAATTTCTGTCTTTCAAAAAACCTTCAGCAACCACTCCTTTTTCTTCTGCAAATAGATTTGGCACAGCTCCAGAGTAAATAACATTAATCTCATTTTTAAAATCAGTAATTACAAAATTAACTTCGTTAGAAGTGATAGAAATTGATTGCTTTTTAACCATTCCTCCAATCCTTACCTTTTTTTTATCTAACTCTATTAAAGATTTAATCTCCGATGGCGATTGAAAGTAAATCACATTATCTTTTAAAGATTGTAAAATCAAAAAAATTGATAAAATTATTGAGATTAAAATTAAAGTTAAAAATAAAAACCGTAATTTAACTTTTTTACCATACATGGTTTTTAAGCTAAATCTTTAATATACTAGATAATATTTCTTTATTAATACTTTGTGATCTTGCTACTCTTGCTTTCTCAACATTGAGAGAGCCAAATTTAGATGCAAATTTTTTTTGTTCTTTTAAAAGTTGCAATTTAGTTACAAAATACAAGGTTGCAAAGCTAATCAATGTAAATGAAAAAGCAGGCCAAACGTAAACACCGTACCCATTCATTGAAAATATTTCATTTATCATAGTCTATCTAATCCTTTATTTTTTACTTTTATCAGTTCCATATTATATTTCATTAAAAAAATAAGTAGTGAAAAAAGAGCAAATGCCGCAGTCATAATGCATAATGGGATCAACATTGATATGTGAATTGAGTTATTTGACAAAATATTAATTGATGCTGGTTGATGAAGTGTATTCCACCAATCCACAGAATATTTAATTATAGGAACATTTATAACTCCTAAAATTGCAATTATTGAGGTGATTTTAATAACCTGTTCCTTATTTTTGTAAATTCTCCACGCCAATAAATACATAGAATAAAACAAGGCCAAAATTAGCATGGAAGTTATTCTTGCATCCCAAGCCCACCAAGTTCCCCAAGTTGGCTTGCCCCAAATTGACCCTGTAACCAATGCAATAATACTAAAAACAAATCCAGATGGTGCTAAACTTTTAGCAATTAAAGCAAAATTCTTATTTTTAAAAATAAAACTTCCAATTGATAATAATGCCAAGTGAGAAAATATTCCAAGTGATATCCATGCTGCTGGAACATGAACATACATAATTCTTACTGCATCACTTTGCTTGTAATCTTCTGGGGATAAAACGAGCGCCTCCATTAAACCAATTGATAAAACAACAATAAATAAAGTCAAAACATATTTCGGTGCCTTAGAAGTGATTGCAAAAATTTTATTAGGTTCAAAAGATTTAAACATTCTTAAATTATATATTAAAAAAAAATAATTTGATTTTTATTATGGAAAGTTATTCTGATCAAAAATGTAGAGGGAGTAATAATGATAAATATTATTTAACACTCTTGATCAGAACATAATTTTAGATAACAACTATATATGTCCAAGATTTGGATTAATTGTGTTTAAATAAAGAATTAGTTAGAAGGCTTAAAATAGCTTGACCCTTTTCTTCCTGAAAAAATCTCTTCAATTAAAGGGTGTTTAATGGGCTCTTCTGATTCGTCCATTATTAGATTTTGCTCAGAAACATAGGCTTCATAAGTAATTTCATCATTTTCAGCTAATAAATGATAAAAGGGCTGATCTTTTCTTGGACGAACATTTTTTGGTATAGATTGGTACCATTCCTCAGAATTATTAAATTCAAAATCTACATCATAAATCACACCTCTAAATTCAAAGTGTCTGTGCTTTACAATGTCACCTATAGAAAATTTAGCTTTTTGAATTGCCATAATTATTAATATGGGGGTTTAAAAAGAAAAATCAATAAAAAAAATATAAATGTTTTTTTATTATGTTAATATGTCTCAAGTGAACAAATCATTTATTAAATTTGCAACAGACTTTGGTCCTCTAGCCATATTTTTTTACTATTATTATAATAATGATAAGAATTTATCAATTGCAATTCCACCACTTATAGTTGCAACATTAATAGCTTTAGTTGTTGTTTGGTTTTTTGAAAAAAAAATACCAATGATGCCATTAATAAGTGGTATCTTGATCACATTTTTTGGTGGTCTAACAATTTATTTTGATGATCCGATTTTTCTTTATATTAAACCAACAATCATAAATATTTTATTTGCTCTTGCTTTGTTCTTTGGAAAATATTTTACAAATGAGCCTGTTCTTAAAAAGATTATGGGTAAATCAATTGCTCTAACTGATATTGGTTGGGAGTTATTAAATAAAAGATGGATGTATTTTTTCTTTGGTCTTGCAATCTTAAATGAATGTATCTGGAGAACACAAACTGAGGAGTTCTGGGTTAATTTTAAAGTATGGGGAATGCTACCAATAACACTAGTCTTTACTGGCTTTCAAATATCATTAATTAATAAACACAAAATTAATGAATAGAAATCTAAAACTTGTCGTTAATAATCCACACAAACAAATAGAGGAACGACAATTTTTTGAAAAAAATGAACTTAAAGTTATTTTAGACCTATATGCAAAAATGGTCTCTGAAGGATCGTGGAAAGATTATGGTTTAAATATTTCTAGCAGGCAAGTAAGTTTTAGTGTTTTTAAAAATGCTGCAGAAAATGCTTTATACAAAATTTGTAAAAACTTTAAACCAAGCAACAAAAACCTAAAATATTTAATTACAGACTCTAATGGCAAAGTTTTAAAAAATTCTTTTGATTTAGAAATTTTACTTAAAAATACTAATTGGAAAAACCTTAAGAAATAAAAAGACTAACGTCTTTGTCCAAATAACCTTAACAGCATTATAAATAAATTTATAAAGTCTAGGTAAAGAGTTAAAGCACCCATTACAGCTTTTTTACCCATTAATTCACCTGTGTCACTTGCTGCATACATATTTTTAATTTTTTGAGTATCATAAGCAGTAAGTCCAACAAAAATCAAGACACCTAAAATTGAAATAACAAAATCCATCATTGTCGATTTCATAAACATATTAACAACTGATGCTACAATAATGCCGATTAAGCCCATCATTAAAAAAGATCCCAATTTTGTAAGATCTCTTTTGGTTGTGTAGCCATACAAACTCATTGCACCAAAAGTAATTGAAGTAATAAAAAATACTCTAGTAATACTGGCACCAGTATAAGTTAAAAATATTGAAGATAATGAAATTCCCATTAAAGAAGCAAAAACCCAAAAAGTAGTTTGAGCAGTAGAGGCTGCCATTTTATTAATTTTAGCACTCATGTAAAAAACAACTCCAAGCGGAGCAAGCATTACTATCCATTTAAACCCTGAAAGAAAAATTGTATTACCAATGCTTGTTAAGGCAACAATAGATCCGTTAGCATCTGTTACTACAGACAGTTTAAAAAATATTAAAGACACAAGTCCAGTTAGTAAAATACCAGAAGCCATGTAGTTATAAACTTTGAGCATATAAGCTCTTAAGCCCTCATCCATTACTATTGTTGATTGTTGAGCTTCTTTTACTTTGTTTAGTAAATTTTGTTTATTGAATATCATGCATTACATATAATAGCCTTTTACTATTATTTCAAGATGTCTTAATAAGGTTAAAATAATTATGAATTATAAAAAATTAGGCAATACCAACCTAGAAGTAAGCACTATTTGTCTCGGTACAATGACTTGGGGTGAGCAAAATACTCAGGAAGAAGGTTTTGAGCAGATGGATTATGCCTTGGATCAAGGTGTAAACTTTTGGGACACTGCTGAGATTTATTCTATACCTCCAAAACAAGAAACATTTGGAGATACAGAGGTAATTATTGGAAACTGGTTTGAAAAAACAAAAAAGAGAGACAAGGTAATTTTAGCTTCTAAAGTTTGTGGACCAATGAGAGAGTATGTTAGGGGTGGTGGAAACCAATTTGAAACAAAAAATATTACTGAAGCGCTCGATGGAAGTTTAAAAAGATTAAAGACTGATTATATTGATTTGTATCAATTACATTGGCCTGAAAGAAAAACAAACTTTTTTGGGCAATTGGGGTACGAGCATAATGACAGTAATGAATGGACTCAATTTGAAGATATTTTAGGAAATTTAAAAAAATTTATTGATCAGGGGAAAATTAAATATGTAGGTTTATCAAATGAGACTCCATGGGGATTATCTAAATTTTTAGAACTATCTGAAAGTAAAAAACTTCCAAGAATGCTTTCAGTCCAAAATCCCTACAATTTATTAAATAGAACTTATGAAGTTGGTCTTGCAGAAATGTCTGTGAGGGAACAGGCTGGATTACTTGCCTACTCTCCTCTTGCTTGTGGTTATTTATCTGGAAAATATAGAAATAATAAAATGCCAAAAGGGACAAGAATAGAACGTGATGGAGAATTTTGGACTAGATATAATAAGCATAACTCAAGTAAAGCAGTAGATGCATACTACGAAGTTGCAAAAAAACATGGCTTAGATTTAGCTCAAATGTCTTTAAAATTTTTAGAAATTCAACCTTTTGTAACGTCAGTTATCATTGGTGCTACAACAATGGAGCAGTTGAAAACAAATATAGAAAGTGTAAATATAAAGTTAACAGACAAAATTATTAATGACATTAATGAAGTACAGGCTATATATCCTAATCCATGTCCATAATTAAAAAATTTGTATTTATAATATTCTTAAC
>Ga0308004_10000695_pt1 | contig 15628 bp, 17 predicted proteins | sample Neamet38_FD_203156 | JGI IMG/M metagenome (GOLD analysis project Ga0308004, IMG submission 203156) | Marine microbial communities from water near the shore, Antarctic Ocean - #38 | ecosystem: Environmental > Aquatic > Marine > Unclassified | place: Southern Ocean | collected 2014-06-06 | reverse complement strand
GTTCGATCTAGGCTTAGATCTATTTCCTTAGGATGCAGCTTTTGTAAGCGTTCTACTATCTTTTGAAGTTTCATTTTCTGATGAATTTATAGCAGAATTTTTCTTTAACAATATTGATAATAATGTGCCTAATTTTTCTCTAAGGTCTTTTCTTTTAACAATTAAATCTACAAAACCTGTTTTTTCGACATATTCACTTTTCTGAAAACCATTTGGTAGCTCTTCTCGTACAGTTCCTTGAATTACGCGGGCTCCTGCAAAAGCTATAAGTGCTCCAGGTTCTGCTAAATGGATGTCTCCAAGCATAGCATAAGAAGCCGTGATACCTCCAGCTGTTGGGTCTGTTAATACAACTATGTAAGGTAAATTATTTTTTTTTAGTTCATTGATTGCTAAAGTAGTTCTTGTCATCTGGCTTAATGATATAAGACTTTCCATCATACGCATCCCACCACCACATGAGGTTAAAACTACTGGCTGTTTATTTTCGATTGCATGTTGAATTCCGTATAAAAAAGCTTCACCTTCAGCGGCACCAATTGAGCCACCAATAAAATCAAAATCTGACGCAATAGCAGTAATCTTTACATTTTGAATATTAGTATTGATCACCATCATTCCACAGTCCATACCTGTTTTTTTTCTAGCGGCTTTTAGTCTGTCTTTGTAAGGTTTAGAGTCAATCCAATTTAAAGGATCATCTTGAGGAATTGGAGTTTTTAAAACTTCATAATTGTTTTTACCAAAAATAATATCAAATCTTTGACGTGGGCTTATTCTATGATGTTTATTACAAGATGGGCAAACCCATAAATTATTTTCTAAATCTTTTTTTAAAATCGGACCTTTACAACAAGAAGTCCAATCACTATTAGCAATCTCCTCTTTACTCGCACGCTTCTTAATTATTCTTTTTATCTTTTCACCAAAATGTAGGGTTTTTTTAATCCAATTCATGCAATTTTTTTTCTTAACCTTTTTACAATATTAGTTACATTTGTGACAGGATTTTGTCTCTTTTCAACTGATTTTGATATTTCTTTACACAGGGCACTACCAACTACTAATCCATCAGCCTGTCTTAATAAAGCTATAGTTTTTTCAGTAATTCCAAACCCAATTACAACATTTTTATTCCTATTTATATTTTTAATTTTATTATATCTTTCTAGAATCTTCTTTGGTGAAACTTTCAGTTTACCTCCGGTTGTCGAGAGCATACTGATATAGTAGACCATATCATGTGAGTCTTTGATAATTTTTTTTATTCTATTTGCTGATGTAGTAGGAGACACCAATTGAATAAAACTAATATTTTTTTTCTTACACTTTTTAGCTAAATCTTTATTTTCAGGATAAGGTAAATCAACCACTATTAAACCATCAACGCCAACCTTTTTACAGGTATTGATAAAGTTATTATCTCCATATTGATAAATCATATTGTAGTAACCCATCAAGATTATAGGTTTTGCCTGCTTAGATTTTTTAAAATCTTTTACTATTGAAAAAACATCTTTGATTTTAATACCATTTTTTAAAGCCCTGTAGGCACTTGATTGAATTTGACCACCATCTGCAATTGGAGTGTTATGAGGAAAGCCTAACTCACAAATATCAGCATAGTCTGCAATTGATTTTAATATTTCTAGAGATTTTTTTTTACTACTGTCGCCTGCAACTGTGTAAGTGAGTAAAGCAGGTCTTTTTTCATTTTTAGTTTTTTTAAATGTTAAATTAATTAAAGACATCCTAGTTAATTTTTCCCAATCTTGCTTTTAAAATATCCCTATCTTTTTTTGCATCACCACATGAGTTTACTATAATAATTGTATCTTTACTTAATTTAGGAGCAATTTTTATTGCTTCAGCAAAAGCATGGCTTGGTTCTAAACTTGGATTTATTTTTTCAAACTTTGTAACCATCTTATAAGCATTTAACGCACTCTCATCTGTTGCAGATGTATACCTTGCTCTTTTGGTATCTTTTAAAAAACAATGAATAGGAGACACACCTGGATAGTCTAATCCAGCTGAAATTGAAGCTGTATTATTAATTTGTCCTTCATCATTTTGACAAACATAAGCTGCAGCACCGTGCAAAATTCCGAGCTTAGCACCACTTGTTAAAGGAGCTGCGTGAAGTTTAGAGTTTTTTGGACCACCTGCCTCAACACCAATCAACTCAATTTTTTTTTTGTCATAATCCATAAACTCACTCCAAAAACCATAGGCTGAACTTCCACCGCCTATACAGTTAATAAGTTTAATTTTTTTTGGAAATAACAAAAATTTAGATTGAATTTGTATTTTTAATTCTCTTGAAATTTGAGCAGTACTCCACCCACAAATTTTAACAAATATATTAGGACCCACAGTTGAACCAACACACATATGAGTGTTATCACAATTAGAAACCCAGTATCTCATACATTCACTAACAGCATCAACAAGTGTTTGGCTTCCTGAGTAAACAGGCACAATTTCAGCACCATTTTTTTTCATTGCATCAACATTTGGTTTTTGCCTTTTAATATCTTTTCCACCCATAAATATTTTACATTTAAGGCCAAATTTTCTTGCAGCCATACTTAACATCTTGCCAGCATAACCAGCACCAGTGTCACCTACGACGTATTTTTTACCTGCTTTTTTTGCAATAAGGCAATGAACTGTTGCATTATAGATCTTATGAGCACCTCCGTTCGCCTCAGACACCATTTTAGCATACATTTGAGCACCACCTAGATGGTCGGATAGCTTTTGAAGCTTTATAAATGAGGTAGGTGAACCTATATAATTCTTAAAGTAATAATCTCTTTGTTTAAGAAATTTTTTGTCATATCTAAGCTTTTCAAAAAGAACAGTTAAATCTTCAACAGGTTTTTTTAGGGTTTCAGGAATAAAATTACCACCAAACTTACCGCCCCAAAAACCATTTTTGTCATGTTGATCAATTAAAGCAATTCCCTTTTTAAGTTTCATCATTAATTTTTTTAACCTTATTTAAAAAAATATTTATTTTTGAAATATCTTTTAATCCATATGTTTCTAGACCTCCAGAAATATCAATAATGTCTGCTATTTCTTGATAATTTTGCAGATTATCTTCTATTTGAATATTTCCTGCCAGCATTAATTCTTTATCTACTTTAAGATTTTTAATTAATTGATGATCAAAAGATAAACTTTTTTCATAACCTTTGCTATCAAACAAAACTATATCTGCAAGCTCATTGTATTTCATATATTTTACAATATCATTTTGATCCTTGACAGTAATAGCGATAATAATCTTTTTTTTGTAATTTTTTTTAATAAATTTTAACTCATTTGAGGAACAATCATAAATTTGATAATAATCAAAAGGTAAATCTTTTATTTTCTCAAGAATATCATGATTAGGCCGAACTAATACGGCAACATATTTTGAATTTTTTTTATTTATTTTTAAAAGTTTTTCAAGCTCATTATGCTCAACAAATCTTTTTGATTTTGGGTAGTTTACAATAAAGCCAATGTACTCAGGTGAATTAGGGTGATTTATTAAATACTCTAATGTTTTAGAATCTGAGATTCCACAAATTTTAGATTTCATTTAATCTATAGATAAAAGTATTTTTTTTATATTTTCTTTTGGGTTACCCTTAGTGATAGGTCGGCCAATTATCAGGCAATCGCTACCTTCTTTGATTGCCTCATTAGCATTCATAGTTCTTTTTTGATCATCCTTAGCACTGTCCATTCTGATCCCAGGTGTAAAACATTTAAGATGTGGAGCAATCTCTTTGATCATTTTTATTTCAAGAGGACTGCATATAACGCCATACAAATTAGCCTCCATAGCAATTTTAATCAGTATTTTAACTTGATCTTCAACTTTACTGTTAAAACCTAAACCTTGTAAGTCCTTATCACTAAAACTTGTTAAGACTGAAACACCTAGTAAATTTACATTAATCTCTCGAGCTGCTTTACTGGCTGCTTTAAGCGCACTTAAACCATTGAGCAAATGAACTGTTGCATATTTTATGTTTAAATGTCTAAGCGATTTTACTGACTCAACTAATGTGTTTTTAATATCAAAAAATTTACCATCATAAAAAATAGGCTTTCCAAATTTTGAAAGCTCTCTTATCTCCTCAGGACTTCTTTGAGTGATGTATTGTAATCCAATTTTAATGCCTGAAATATCTTCATGAATTAGCTCTAATAAATCTAATATTTCTTTTTGGCTTGATACATCGCAGGCTACGAAAATATTTTTATTCGTCATTGTTTAATTTTTTAAACATTTCCTTGGCCATTTTAAAGTGAATTGTTTTTTTTTCTGGTGTATTTATCTTTTCAGCAGTTTTAGGATTTCGAGATATTCGTGCTTTTTGTGTATTGGTTGAAAAGATCCCAAAACCTCTTAATTCAACACGATCTCCACGTTTAAGAGCCTGTTTTATTTCACCCAGTATAATATCTGTAAACTTTTCAAGATCTTTTTTAAGGAAGTTGGGATACGATTTTTGAAGTTGTTTTAGAAGCTTTGATTTTACAATAGCCAATTTCTATTCTTCTTCTTTTTTCTTTTTCTCTAAATCCTCAGATAACGAAGAAAAGGGTAGATTTTTTCCAGATCCTTCAGAACCATATTTATCCAAAGCATTTTTTCTTTCAATTTCTTCTAATAATTTAATACTTAATGTAACTTTTCTTTTATCAATATCTAATTCAGCTATTGCACAGTCAATTCTTTCACCACCAGTAAATCTAGTGGGTCTAGCGTCGGCTGCATTAATAGCAATTGAAGATTTTTTAATAGTAAAGTCCATTTCGCATCCTTCTGGTCTAACAATCAGTCCTTTATTGTCAGTTGAAATAATTTTAACCGTAATAGCTTGTTTAATTTTTTTATCACTAAACCAACTCAATGGATCAGTACCTAGTTGTCGTAAGCCTACTCTAACTTTTTGTTCATCTGCTTTAACTTCTAGTACTTGAACTTTTAATTTGTCACCAATCTTGTGTTTAGCCAGTTCTTCCTCAGCATTATTTAAATATGTAAGGTCGTTACAATGTAAGAAGGCATCAATATCTAAATCATCAATTTTTAAGAAAATAGAATATTCATTTTTACTCGAAATTTCACCATCAACTTCAGATCCAATTGGATATTTTTTTGCAAAAATTTCAAACGGATTTTCAGTTGTCAGACGATGCGAGATTGCAACTCTTCTTTTTTCTTTATCAATTTCTGTAATAATACAATCAATCTCATCACCAACTTTAAACATCTTTTTTGCAGCTAGATTTTTTTTAGTCCAGCTTAATTCACTTGAGTGCAGCAAGGTTGACAGACCTGCTTCTAATTCACAGAACGCACCAAAGTCCATTAATTTTACAACTTTAACCTTATAAATTTTATTTAACTCATAATTTGAAATATGTTCAAAAGGGTCTGGTGAAAGTTGTTTAACTGAACAACCAACTTGTAATTTTTCTTTATCAACTGAAATAACTAGCAGATCATGTTTTTCACCAATATTAAAAACCTCATCAGGATGATTAACTCTAGAATAAGAAATTTCCTGCAAATGGACCAAAACATCAAGTTCACCATTAACGCTAAAGAAACAACCAAATGAACTATAGCCTTTTACTTCAGCTCCTTTAATTACATCTCCAACTTTAAATTTTTCAACAATTTTAATTTTATCTTCTTTTTTAAATGAAGAAATAATCTCTCTTCTTGATACACAGGCATTTCCTCTAATTTTATCTAATTTAATAAGGGCGAATTTTTGAGGTTCATTCATTAAATGGGTTATATCCTTTAATGGTTTGTCTGAAATTTGTGAGCCAGGCAAAAACATTAGAGACCCTGTATCAATGTGTTCTACAATACAGCCACCTTTAACACGACCTGTAATTTTACCCATAATAGGTTCATTTTTTTCATAAGCTTCAACCAGCTTTTCCCATCCTTGAATTTTTTGTGCTTTAGAAGCTGACACTAGTACTTCACCCTTCTTGTCCTCAAGTCTCTCAAGAAGGACTGAAATTTTCTCTCCGACTTTTGCTTTATCAAGCATACCCATGCTCTTTAATTCATTGATATCTAAGATAGGTTCAGATTTTAACCCTGGCACTTCAAGGAATACAAAATTGTCAGTTACTTTATTTACTATACCTGTAATAATTTTTCCTTCTTCAAGGTTTGCAGTTTTAGTGAATTGTGAATTTAATAGTTGTTCGAATTCTTTTGAGGCAGGGTTTGAAAGGTCTTTATAAATTTCCATTAAGTTTTTAGTTTCCTATTCATAATTTGTTTTATTTTTAAAAAACATGCTCTTTTAGTGTGCTTCGTAGTATTTATCAATACCGAATCTTTCGTTTTCTTTAGAGGAGAGATTTTTCTATTATAATCACTTTTATCACGTTTTTTGATACTTTTTAGGACCTCATTAAGAGATATTTTCTTATTTAGTCTTTTCAGCTCATTATATCTTCTTAAAGCTCTAGTTTTTGTATTGGCAGTTATAAAAAATTTAAAATCAGCATCAGGAATTATTTTGTAAGTTATGTCTCTTCCATCCAGACAAGAGCCATTATATTTTTTAGGAGGATGATAAGCACTTTTAATTTGAAAGGCATGAACAAGTTTTCTTATTTTTTTATCTTTTGATATTATGGAAGCCATTGTTCCAACCTCATCAGACAATAATTTCTTATTTTGTAAAGCTCTCATACTTAACTTGCCCATCTTTTTTTTTATGAAGTCATGGCTATATTTCTTGGGATGAGTGAGTTTTATATTAGCAATTAATCTATAAATTTTACCCGTGTCTAAATAAAACAAATTAAAGTGTTTAGAAATTAGTTTTGCTTGCGTACCAGCTCCAGCAGCAGCAGGGGAGTCTATTGCAACTTTGATTTTATTTATTAATTTCATAAAGATTTATTACTTATTTGATTAATTATTTTTAGAAATGATGGAAATGAAGTGTTTATTGAATCTTCATCATGAATTTTCCACTGACCACCACAAGTTAAGGCAGCAATTGTGCTCATCATAAAAATTCTATGATCTTTTAAATAATTTTTAATTGTAATTAGTTTTGTTATTTTTAAGTCAGGCTGACCATAAATTTTAATCGAGTCCTTTGTTAATTTTGTTTTGACACCCATCATATTTAAAATTTTAGACCCCCAGTCTAGTCTTGGACTTTCTTTTTGGTTTAATTCTGACACATCTTTAAAATAAGAAATTCCTTTTGCTTTTGCTGCAGTTAAAAAAATAACTAAAAATTCATCTATAGCACTACTATTTAATTTTGGTGGACAATTTATAGCTCTAAGGTTTTTTGAGCTTTTTATTAAGATGTCAGCAATTTTTTCCCCTCTATAGTTTTTTTGATTTTTAAATGATATTTTTGCTCCCATCTTTTTTAAGATAGTAATCACTCCTGTTCTTGAAGGATTAATATTTACATTTTTGATTAAAAGCTTTGAATTATTTGCAAGCGTTGTTAATACTATAAAAAATGCACTAGAGCTTATGTCCCCAGGAATTTGATAATTAAAAGCCTTAATCTTTTTTGGTTTTTTGATATTTATAAAATCATATTCTTTATTTTTTTTTATTTTTAAAGGAATATTTAAATATTTGAAAAGCAATTCAGAATGGTTTCTTGATTTTTTAGCTTTTATTGAGGTTGTTCCTGAAGCATTAAGTGCTGCAAGCATAACACTACCCTTACATTGCGCAGAACCCTTATTTTCTAAGTAATTTATACCAGTTACAGATTTAGAACCAAGAATTGACAAGGGTAATCTATTTTTTGTTTTATAATAAAATTTAGCTCCAAATTTTTCTAAAGGCATGGTTACTCTAGAAAAATCTCTCCTAGATAAGCTTTTATCACCAATTAATTTGATTTTATTAGGTGATTTAATTAAAAGACCAAGTATCAATCTACTGCAAGTTCCTGAATTTTTGGCATTTAATACTAAATTTTTTTTATATTTAAATGTATTAATCCCTTTGCCAAATATCTCACAGTAATTTTTATGTAATTTAACTTTTACTCCTAATTTTTTTATACAATCTATTGCTGCGATCACATCTTCAGATATTAAAAGATTATATGCTCTAGATCTTCCTTTAGCTTGTGAGGCTAACAAAACCCATCTAATTGAAAGACTCTTGTCTCCATCTACAGAAATTTTTTTATTATAAGGGTTAATTATTTTCTTTAATTTAAGAACTTTTGGCATTTTGAATTATTTTCTATTTTAACTAATTTTAAATGAATCGCCAAAATATGCATTTTTAGCATCATTATTGTTTACTATTTGTGATGGTGTTCCACTTGCTATAATTTTGCAGTTTGAGATAACAATAGCAACATCCACACATGACAATAGATCTCTTGCCTGATGATCACATAATATTATTGAAATATTATCCTGACTTTGTAAATTAACAATAATTTGTTGTAGCATTTTTATTGTTAAAACATCTAAAGCTGCAAAAGGTTCGTCAAGAAGTAAAATTTTAGGGTTACCTAATAAAGCAAGGGATATAACTAGCCTTTTTTTTTGCCCTCCCGATAGTTGATTTGCTTTGACATCTTGAACGGGATCTAATTCAAATTTTGCTATTAAAGAATTAATTTTTTCTATCCTTATTTTTTTGTCAGGGACTAAAATTTCTCCAATCGCTCTCAAATTTTCTAAAGGTGTTAAATCATGAAAATAGCCACCATGCTGAGGAACATATCCAATCTTAAATTTTTGTGTTCTTAGGTAAATCGGATAATCATTGACAATTTTAGATTGAATTAATATTGAGCCAAAATTAGGTTTAATTAAGCCAGTAATTAAATTAAATATAGTTGATTTACCTACACCGTTTGGCCCTAATAATCCTAGAATTTGACCTTCATTTACTGAAAAACTAACATTGTCCAAAATTTTCCTTTTTCCGAAAGAAAAAGATAATCGATCTAATTTAATTATTGGTTTGTCAGATTTGAAAGATTTAATTCTAAATTTTTTAATTATAGCCATTAATTTAAATTTATAACTTTAACTTTTTTAGATTTATCATTCATCGATATTTGTAAATTTTTTGTTATTAAATCAATTTCTATTTTATCTGCTATAACCTTAGTATTCAAGTCCTTATAGACAACATTATTAAATACAGAGGCTAAATTTTTGTCGAACATAAGATTTACATTTTCGGAAGTTACAATATGGTCATCATAAGTGGTTTTAGTATTTTCATAGAATTTAGTATCATGGGTTAGCTTATTGTAAGTAGCATTATTAGCTGAAATATTTATAGGATTGGAATTTTTTGTATTAATTATAGCAACAACACCTTCCATTAAAATTAAATGAGGCTGTTCTTTATTTATTTTACTAACTTTAGATCTAACAACGTATTCTTTTCCATTTTTTGCTTGTGAGATATATTCAATATCATACATGAGATCACCTTTTTTTTGATCCTCTTCTTTGATGACTGTTTTAATGGTTGCTAAATTAGTTTGTATATTTTTATTTTTAAAGTAAGTTTTATAAAATAGCATGCAGCTGATTAAAATTATAACTAGTAAAAATAGTTGTAAAAATATTTTTCTTTGCATTCAGTTACTAGCTAATACCACTCTCAAGTATATTGTGAATATGAATAATGCCAATAGTTGTATTTTTCCTAGAAATACTGTTCACACATAAGCTGGTTATTTTATTTTCATTCATTATAGACAGCGCTTTAATTGCTAGCATATTTTTATCAACCTTAATTGGATTTTGGGTCATGACCTCTTTAATCCTTAACTCATGAAGATTAGTTTTTTTTTGGTTTACTCTTCTTATTTGTCCATCTGTAATTATTCCAGTTGTAAATCCTCTACTATTTCTAACTATTAAAGTACCTAGTTTTTTTAATGAAATAATTTTTAAAGCATTTTTCATTGTAGAGTTTTCATTAATAAAAGGTATTTTATTTTTTATTAGCATTAAATCTTCAACTGTTTTGAGCTTTATACCCAAACTTCCTGATGGATGAAATTTTTTAAAATCTTTTTTGTTAATTTTTTTTTTATTTAAAGCTGCAATAGCTAAAGCGTCACCAATACTTAATTGATTTATCGTACTAGAAGTTGGCACGATACCAAGGCCGGCCTCAACAACCTCTGGAATATACAATTTAATATCAGAGGCTTTATATAAAAGAGAATTTTTTTTTGAAACTATTCCAATTAATGTAACCTTATTTCTGTTGGCATACTTGATTATATTTCTTAATTCCTGAGAAGAGCCTGAGTAACTTATTAAAATTAAAACATCTTTTTTAGAAATACTCCCAAGGTCTCCATGTGAACAGTCACTTGCAGAAAGTGAAAAGGAAGGGGTTCCAACTGAAGATAAAGTAGCTGAAATCTTTGCTGCTATAAGACCACTTTTTCCCACACCACTTAAAATTACTTTTGATTGACATTTGGTAATTGCATTAACAGCATCATTAAAAGAATTATTTATAGAATTTTTTAATTTTTTTAATGCTTTTATTTCTAAATCGATTACGTGTTTTGCAATTTTTTTATAATCTGTTTTTTTCATTTAATGGGCCCATATATCATCTTTAAATAAAGCCAAATCTAGATCAACTCTAGTTTTTAAGAATTTTAAACAATCATTGTATAAATCTACTCTATTTTCTCTTACAAGAATTTTGTTTAACTCTTCATGTATTTTATGCAAATAAACTACATCATTTGCACAGTATTTAAGTTGAGCTGGCGTTAATTCTCCACCAAAATCAGAACTTTGAAACTGCTTACTTACATCAATGTTAATAAATTCTTTTATTAGAGTTTTAAGAGAATGACTGTCAGAATATGACCTGGCTAGTTTTGAAGCAATTTTAGTATCCAAAATGTTTTTAGTTTCAGTTTTTAGATAATGTTTAATGTGTGCCATGTCTGCCCTACCATAGTGAAATATTTTTGTTATTTTTTCGTCCGATAGAATTTTATTTAAATTTGGAGCATTATAATTTGATCTGTCTAATTGTATGATGTGTGCATCTGAATTTCCGCTAGATATTTGAATAAGACACAATGGGTCACGTTTAACATTGAGCCCCATAAACTCGCCATCAACAGCTATAATATTGCCTAAATCTAAATCTTCTGCTAGATCATGTTTGTGAAGTTTAATATCAATATTCATTTTTAATTATATATATATGAAAGCAAAAAATTGTCTAATTTTTGGCGGTAGTGGTCAAATAGGTAGTTATTTAATCAGAAAGCTTACCAAGAATAATTATAAAGTCACTGTAGTTACCAGAAACCTTCATCAAAAAGGGTATGTGATAAAAACTCAAGCTAATGCTGGTTATATCAATATTGTTGAAGCTAACATTTTTGATGAGGCTAAGATTAGAAAACTTTTTAATAAAACTGATATCTGCATTAATTTAATAGGAATTTTATATGAAAGTGGAAAAGGTAATACTTTTAAAAATATTCATTCTATCTTTCCATCTATTTTAGCCAAACTTTGTAAAGAATATAAAGTTCAGCAATTTATCCATTTATCTGCCCTGGGTATTAATGAAGCAATAGATTCAGAGTATGCACGTAGTAAGTTAGAAGGAGAAGTAAACATTCAAAAAAATTTTCCTCTAGCTACAATATTAAGACCATCAGTTGTTTATTCTGTAGACGATAATTTTACTACAAGCTTTATGACTTTGCTAAACAGACTCCCTGCTTTTCCTCTTTACTACAATGGTAACACTAAATTTACGCCAATTCATTGCTCTGATTTAACAGATGTCATTTATCATGTTGTTTTACAGAATATACTTTCTAAAATAATTGAGTGTGTAGGACCAGAAATTATTTCATTAAAAGAAATTTTAAAAAAATTATTAAAACTTACTGGCAAGAAGAGACTTTTAATTCCACTTCCCTTTTTTTTGGCAAATATATCAGCAAATTTATTTCAATTATTACCAAAGCCTTTATTAACTGTAGATCAGCTTAAGCTTTTGAAATATGACAATATTCTCTCAAAAAAATATCAAACTAACTCTGACATAGGTATTCCCAGTTTAAGAATTTTTGAACAAGAAGTCGAAAAATATTGTTATATGTGGAGAGAAGGTGGGCAGTTTTCTACAAAAAAATATAATTCTAAAAATTAAAGGCTAATTCTTAATAGAATTTTTAAACTAAAGTTATATAATGTATTTTATGGCTATAAATATTATTTATATTTTAATATTTTTTATCTTTTTTTTTTTGATATATTTAATCATAAGATCGATTATGAAAGGTATTATTGGAAAGAGCAGGAACAAAAAAAAATAATTTAAGAAATTAATTATCTTTAAGCAGTATTAGCTTTTTTTTCAATATACTCATTAGACTCTTCTTCTTTATCAGTCACATCTTCTTTTTTCCCTTTGGTCTGGTAGGCATAAAGCAAATGAAGCTTGCAATATGAAAAATCTTTTAAAGAAGATCTTCCACAAAAATAAAATGATTTCTCTTCAGGATGACCAATAGGCCACTTGCATGAAATTTCATCTAGCTCTTCCAATTTTTTTGGATTTTCTGGCTCAAAATCTTTTTCAATAATTAAAGATTGAAACTTACTTTTTCTTCCATCTTTTTGTCTTGAGCTGTCCCCTTCTAGATTACTTTGAAAGCCTTGATTTGAGGAGGTGCTTTTAGCTTTAATTTTTGATGATAGGTTTAATCTATGCGCCTTACCAATAACTGCATTTCGACTTAAACCTCCTATTATTTCAGCAATTTGGCTTGCTGTACTTCCTTTTCCCCAAAGCTCTTTTAGTTTTTTTACTTTTTCTTCGTTCCAGCTCATAATCTATATTTAGTATGTTAATAAATTTTTATAACTATATACAGATCACATGAGATCAAAAAAAAAACAATAAATATTTTTACTTTTTACACAATTACTTAATCTTTTATATATGATTACCTATGGTTGAATTAAATAAAAAATATCTCATTGGAGTAAAAAGTTTTGGTTTTATAAACTGGATTGGTTTTAAAAGCTTGTGGTTTAAAGAGTGTAATAGATTTATGACAGTTTGGCAGCAAACACTTCTATCTCCACTTGTATCAAGTCTATTGTTTTTGTCAGTTCTTTCTTTGGCATTAGGAAATAATAGGGGAGATGTTCTTGGTCACTCTTTTATAAGCTTTTTAGCACCAGGATTAATTGCAATGAGTATACTCACTCAGTCATTTAGCCATTCAGTATCTTCTTTAATGATTGGTAAAATTCAAGGAAATATTGTTGATATGCTTTACGCACCCTTATCAGCACTTGAAGTGTCAATGGCAATAATACTAGCATCCCTCACAAGAAGTTTTTTAATTGCCATTATTTCAATAGCTGTTTTTTCCTTAATAGTTGAAATACAAGTTGATAATATTTTTTATATTTTTATTTTTGGATTTTTAAGTGCTTTTATATTAGGAAGCTTAGGCTTCATTACTGGTCTTTGGGCGGAAAAATTTGATCATACTGCAACGGTCACCAATTTTGTCATTACTCCATTAAGTTTTTTATCTGGTGTATTTTATTCTATAGACAAACTTCCTAAGTTTTTTCAAACCATTAGTCATATTAACCCATTTTTTTATATGATTGATGGCTTTAGATATGGTTTTTTAGGAAAGTCAGATGGCTCAATAAGCGTGGGATTAATTTATTTAACAATTTTAAGCATTGCAATGTGGTATGTGGCTTTTTTTCTCTATAAAAAAGGTTATAAAATTAAGTCTTAAAACATGAGTGCTTTAGCAAAAAATTATAATAGAAGAAAAATTTCGTTTAGTCATGGAAAAGGAAGCTTTCTTTACTCAACTAATGGAAAAAAATATTTAGATTTTGTCCAAGGAATAGCAGTTAACTCTTTAGGACATGCCAATCCAAACTTAATAAAAGCAATTAATAAACAGTCAAAAAAACTTTGGCATGTATCAAATGCATTTATAATTCCTGAAGGCGAAAAGTTGGCTACAAGATTAGCTGAAAAAACTTTTGCTGATTTTATTATATTTCAAAATAGTGGAGCAGAAGCAACAGAAGCTGCAATTAAAGCTGCAAGAAGATATTTTTATTCAATAGGACAGCCAAAAAAAAATAGAATTCTTTGCGTTAAAAACTCATTCCATGGAAGAACTTTGGCTACAATTTATGCCAGTGGATCGAAAAAAATGACAGAAGGTTTTGGACCAAAAGTTGATGGATTTGATCACTTTGAGTTTGGAGATCATAAATCATTAACAAAATCTATAACGAACAAAACAGCTGCAATTATGGTTGAAACCATTATGGGGGAAGGTGGAATAAAGGTCATTCCAGATTGGTGTATAAAGGGACTAAGAAAAATCTGTAATGAAAAAAAAATTTTATTAATTTTAGACGAAGTTCAATGTGGAATAGGCAGGTCTGGAAATTTTTTTGCTTTTGAAAGAGCAAAAATTAAACCCGACATTGTGCCAATAGCGAAAGGTATTGGAGGTGGTTTTCCACTTGGAGCAGTTTTAATGAATAAAAGAGTAGCATCTGGAATGACAGCAGGAACGCATGGCTCAACATTTGGTGGAAATCCATTGGCAATGTCTGTTGGAAATGCAGTTTTAGATCAAATATTTAAAAAGGGATTTCTTGCTAATGTTAAAAAATCATCAAAATACTTTCATTCTGAATTGAACAAACTAAAGATAGAGTTTCCAAAAATAATTAAAGAAGTGAGAGGTGTTGGTTTATTGATCGGACTGCAACTACATAATGATCAAACAAAATTTATTCAAAAATTAATGGATAATCAATTATTAACAATTAGAGCTGCAGAAAATGTTATTAGAATACTCCCTCCACTTAATGTTAAAAAACAAGAAATAGATATAGCTATAAAAATTATCAAAAAAGTTTGCTTAACCCAAAAATAAAAATGAATCATTTTATCACTCTTAAAGACATACCTGCGACAGATCTTAGAAAAATTATAACTGATGCAAAAAAAAGAAAAGATAAAAGAAAGAAATTTAGCACTCTTGAAATTGATAAAGACAAGCCTTTAAAGGGAAAATTGCTTATTCAAATGTTTGAAAAATCAAGTCTTAGAACAAGACTAAGTTTTTACCTTGCAATAAAGCAATTAGGAGGTGGGACCATAACGCTTAGAGCAAATGAACTGCATCTTGGAAAGGGAGGAGAGAGTTTAGCTGATACAGCAAGAATTTTATCAACTTATGGTGATGGTTTTATGTTGAGAACTGATAATGATAAAAAAATAGATGAATTTAGTAAATTTTTAACAATACCCGTTATTAATGGGTTGAGTCCATCATCACACCCAACGCAAGTTTTATCGGATATTTTTACAGTTGAAGAAATAAAAAAAAAAGACATTTCAAAATTGAATATCTGTTGGATTGGAGATTCAAATAATGTTCTTAATAGTTTGATTGCAGCATCGGTTAAGTTTTCTTTTAAATTAAATATTGGTTGTCCTAAATATTATGAACCCAAAAAATTTATACTTGATTGGGCAAAAAAAAATAAAGGA
>Ga0308004_10000694_pt1 | contig 15640 bp, 13 predicted proteins | sample Neamet38_FD_203156 | JGI IMG/M metagenome (GOLD analysis project Ga0308004, IMG submission 203156) | Marine microbial communities from water near the shore, Antarctic Ocean - #38 | ecosystem: Environmental > Aquatic > Marine > Unclassified | place: Southern Ocean | collected 2014-06-06 | reverse complement strand
ACGTCTGCCTCACTAAATCGATTAACCGATTGGCGGTTTTTCACATCTTTCACAACCGTTGTAACTAAGGCTTCCATCTCTTTTAAAAACACCTTATAGTCGTATGTTCCTTGTTCTATATCTCTTAATTTCTTTTCCCATTGCCCTGTTAATTTGGGCGATTTTAGCAACTCATTCTGAATCGTATCTATAAGTTGTACTCCCATAGGAGTAGCAACTAGTTTCTTTTTCTGCTTTACGACATACTTTCGTCTAAACAGGGTTTCTATAACAGCAGCACGTGTAGAAGGTCTACCAATACCATTTTCCTTCATTAAATCACGAGCTTCTTCATCTTCCACCTGTTTCCCTGCAGTTTCCATTGCACGTAGCAAGGTTCCTTCAGTATGCCAAGAAGGTGCTTTAGTAGATTTCTCATCTAAAATGGGTTCATGTGCACCACGCTCGCCAACTTTAAAATCAGGCATTATTGTATCGTCTGCATCACCGGTAGATTCTTTACCATAAACAATACGCCAACCTAGATCTATAATTTGTTTACCATTGGCTTTAAAAGCCACCGTATTTGCAAGTCCTTTTACTGTCGTATTAGAAACCGTACAATCTGGATAAAATGCAGCAATAAATCGCTTACTTATTAAATCGAATACCATTTTCTCATTATAAGACAATCCACTAGTAGGATTTTGTCCTGTAGGAATTATAGCATGGTGATCGGTAACTTTTTTATCGTTAAAAACCTTTTTAGATTTCCGAATAGGCTTTCCTAAAAGGGGGCTTATTATACTGTTATAAACTTGCAAGCCTTTAAGTATTCCTTCAATTTTAGGATATACATCGTTGGGTAAAAAAGTTGTATCCACTCTCGGATAAGAGCAAAGTTTTTTCTCGTATAAACCCTGTATAATTTTTAATGTTTCTTCGGCAGATAAATTAAACCTGCTGTTACATGAAACTTGCAAAGAGGTTAAGTCAAATAAACGTAAAGGACTCTCTTTTCCTTCTTTAGTCTCATTAGAAAGGATTTCAAAATCAGACTGAGACATTAATTCTAATTGCTGCTTAGCTTTGGCGAAATCAATAAATCTACCAGATTCGGCATTAAACAAGGTGTTTTTATACTTAGTTTGGAGAACCCAATAAGGACTCGGCTTAAAACACTCAATCTCTTTCTGACGATTTACAATCATTGCCAAAGTAGGTGTTTGGACTCTACCAATAGACAAAACCTGTTTCCCGTTCCCATAGCGTAGCGTGTATAAACGAGTTGCATTAAAACCCAACACCCAGTCGCCAATAGCTCTAGCTTTACCAGCATTGTAGAGCTTATCGAATTCACTACCGTCTTTTAACTTAGAAAAACCTTCTCTTATAGCTTCGTTGGTAAGTGAGGAAATCCACAAACGTTCTATAGGTTTTGTATTTCCGGCATGCTCTAATACCCATCGCTGTATTAACTCTCCTTCTTGACCAGCATCACCACAATTAATAACAGTAGTACAAGACTTAACTAAATGTTTAATAACAGCAAACTGATCTTTCACCCCTTTATTATCTATCAATTTTATCTCGTAAGCAGGAGGTAAAATAGGCAAATAACTCAAGTTCCATGGTTTCCACGATGGATTGTACTCATGGGGTTCTTTAAGTGTACAAAAATGACCAAAGGTCCAAGTTACCAAATAGCCATTACCTTCGTAATAACCATTCTTTTTTTCCTTGGCACCAATTACAAGAGCTATTTCTCTTGCTACACTCGGTTTTTCTGCAATACAAAGTTTCATAACATTCCTTTATTGAAGATTCGAAATTATAAAATATAAAGACATTAATAAGCGATGTGAATAAGTTATTAAAATTATCCTTTTTAGTAGATTGCAGTACTACTAATAATTGGTAAAAACTTCTATTTTTAGATGACACAAACAGAACTAAAAGAATTTCTAGACGAAAAAGTAGCCCTTTATTTAAAGCCTAATTTTGTAGTAGAAGATCCAATTGCAATACCTCATCAGTTTTCCCAAAAGGAAGATGTAGAAATAGCGGCCTTTTTAACGGCAACAATTGCTTGGGGACGTAGGCCAATGATTCTAAAAAATGCGCAAGAAATGATGCGTATAATGGATCATAGTCCACATGACTTTATACTAAATGCTAATAATAAAGAAATTGAGCAAAGTCTAAATTTCTGTCATCGAACTTTTCAAGGAGTCGATTTACAAACATTTATTTACGCATTACGCAATATATACCAAAACCATAATGGATTAGAAGCCTGTTTTTACACCGAAAAAGAAGACATGAGTGCCGGTATTTCAAGTTTTAAACAAACTTTTTTCAGTATTAATCATCTTTCTAGAACACAAAAACATGTTTCTGACCCTCTAAAAGGTTCTGCTTCAAAGAGACTAATTATGTTTTTACGATGGATGGTAAGATCAAATAATGAAGGGGTAGATTTTGGCATCTGGAAAACCTTAAATCCTAGTCAACTATCCTGTCCCTTAGATGTTCACACAGCTAATGTAGCTCGTAAACTAGGTTTAATAACAAGGAAAGCAAACGACTGGAAAACAGTAAAAGAGTTAGACGTACACTTGAGGAGTTTTTGCAAAGAAGACCCCTCAAAATATGACTTCGCTCTTTTTGGTTTAGGAGTTTATGAGAAATTTTAGTCATTCAACTTTCACAGGTCTATAAAAACTTTAACTTTGCTTTTTAATGAAATTACTGGAACCATACTTCCTCTACGCTTTTCTGGCTTTAGCCATCCCTATCCTCATTCACTTATTTTCGCTACAAAAACATAAAACAGTTTTCTTTAGTAACGTGTCCTTTTTGAGACAGTTACAGCAGAAAAAAAGCACGATAAGTAAGCTTCAAAAGTTGCTTTTATTATTTGTTAGACTACTCCTACTCTCTGCGATTATACTTGCATTTTGCGAACCCTACATCAGTAAAAAGGAAGCTTCTACACAAACAAAACACCTCGTTGGAGTTTATATCGATAACTCTTTTAGTATGGGTGGCAATAATGACAAAGGCCAGCTTATAGAACAGGCGAAGAATCATGCAAGGTCTATTTTAAATGCCCATAAAGGAAAGGATGAGTTTGTTTTTCTAAACAATGAATTACTAGGTAAACATCAACGTATTATAGACTATAATGACTGTATTGAAGCGATAGACAATACTGAGATTGCTCCAAATCTATTGCCATTAAAGTCCGTTATAAATCGATTTAAATCGATTATTAAAAACCAAAGTAATAAACAGTCGGAACTTTACTTAATAGGTGATTTTCAAAAAAGCAGTAGCTCAGAAGACTTTTACACAGACCACACAAATACAAGTATTCATTTATTACCTATTAGTTCTTATCCACAGGCTAATTTATCAATCGATACTTGTTATTTAGAAAACCCAAACCATACACTTGTACAGCAAGAGACTTTATACTTTACAGTATCGAACACTTCTAATGAACTCATAGAAAACCTCAATGTTAAGCTGTTTATTAATGGAAATCAAAAAGCTTTAAGCACCTTAAAAGTTGAAGCCAACTCTAGTACAGTGGCAAAATTAATTTTCAATAATCACACTACTGGACTTCAGCAAGGATCTATAGAGCTTAGTGATGCAACGATTTCATTCGACAATCGTTTGTATTTTAACTACCAAGTTGAATCCTCCACAAAAGTACTTGCCATACACGAGGAGCTAGCAAATAAATCCTTAGTCTCATTATTTAAAGACCCAATTTTTGAATACGCAAGTGAGAGATTAGGACAACTAAACTTCTCGAAATTTAAAGAACATCAATTAATTATTCTTGAAGACCTTTCGAATCCAACTACCGGCTTTATAAATAGCTTAAAGGAATACATCAAACAAGGAGGTAATATCTTAATTATACCCTCAAAAGAATTAAATCTTAACTCATATAAGGCTTTAGCTTCGGAATTAAATATCCCTAAGTTTACAAAGGAGAATACTGGGAAAGTTCAAATTTCTAGCATTAACAAAAATCATAAGGTCTTTAAAGATGTCTTCGAAAAACAAGTAAAAGATAGTGATTATCCCGAAGTGAACTTTTATTATAGTCTAGACAATTCTTATAATAGTACCGAAGAAAACATACTTCTATTAAACAGTAAAGAAGCCTTTTTAAATTCTTATAAATTAGGCCTTGGTACAATCTATCTTCAAACATCACCCCTTACAACTGATGCAAACAAATTAGAAAATCACGCATTATTTGTACCCTTATTATACAATATAGCTACTCAAAGCACTAAGCTTAATCAATTGTATTACACCTTAGGGAAAGACAGACTTATTTCGCTTACAGAAATGGAAACACAGCAACAGTGGACCCTAAAAAAAGACAGTATTTTAGACTTCATACCAGAAGTAAGAACGGTAAACCAGCGTATACAAATAACCGTTCCTAGCGTACTAAATAAAGATGGATTCTATAGCCTAAGTAATGGTCGTGAGGAAAAGATACTTTCCTTTAATTACGATAGACAAGAAAGTGTACTTACTGCTTGGGAATTAGAAGAATTGGAAGAAATTAGTAAGCAATATCCCTCACTAAATGTATGGCATAAAGAAGGGCTAGAATTAGAAGAAGCACTAAAAGAAAACCGTAGCGGAACACCTCTATGGCGTGTATTTATTCTACTAGCACTTTTCTTTATTCTAATAGAGAGTTTACTACTTAAAAATTGGGAAAAAAAGGCTCAAATTAATCTAGAGAACTAAAGCTACATATGAAAATCCTCATTAAAAAAGCAACCATTTTAGACCCTAGTTCTAAACACCATCTGCAGGAGAAAGACCTGCTTATAGAGAATGGTATTATTCAGTCTATAAAAGATAGTATTACAGATTCTGAAGCGGAAATTATAGAAGCTAAAAATTTACATATCTCTCAAGGATGGACAGATTTAAATGCTCGATTTGGGGAACCAGGTAACGAATACAAAGAGGATCTTAATAGTGGGATGAAAGCCGCAGCACAGGGTGGATTTACCCATGTTGCACTCATGCCTTCTACCGAACCATGCATTCAAAGTAAAGCAGAACTTAGTTATATACTACACCAATCGTCTCACAACATTGTAGACCTACACCCAATTGGAGCGCTTACAGAAAACCGCAAAGGAGAACAAATTACAGAGATGTACGATATGCATCAAAATGGTGCCTTTGCTTTTAGCGATGATAAACGTTCTATTGCGAATGCCAGCTTAATGAAAATTGCACTTTTATATGCCAAGAATTTCGACGGACTTATTATGTCGTATTCTTCAGAAGCAAAAATTGCAGACAAAGGGCAGATGAACGAAGGTATAACAAGTACTAAGCTAGGTTTAAAAGGGATTCCTGCTTTGGCCGAGGAACTGCAATTAACTAGAGATTTACAGCTTTGTGAATATACAGAAGCAAAAATGCACTTCTCAACGATTTCTACAGCACAGTCGGTAAATCTAATTAGAGAAGCTAAGGCTAAAGGCTTAAATATTACTGCAGACACAAGCTCTTACCACCTATTATTAGACGATACTTTATTAGAAAGCTTTAACAGTAATTTAAAAGTAAAACCACCTCTTAGATCAACTGCAGATATAGACGCACTTAAAGAGGGTCTTAAAGATGGTACACTAGATGCTATCTGTTCTGATCATTACCCACAAAATATAGAAAACAAAAAATGCGAATTTAACATAGCAGATTTTGGAATTATTAATCTAGAAACTTCTTTTTCGGCTGCCAACACAGCATTAAATGGGCAAATAGATATTAGTGAAATAGTAGAAAAGCTTACGAGCTCACCGAAAGGGATTTTAGGATTAGACAGTCAAACAATAGAAGAAGGAAACCTAGCAGACATAACACTATTTGACCCACTACTAAAATGGACTTATTTAGAAAAAGATATTCAATCTAAATCTAAAAACAGTCCTTTTATAGGAACAGAATTTACTGGAAAAACAATTGCCATAGTTAATAATGGGCAAATGTCTAGATGTAACTAAGTTTATTGTTTTAACCACGAACCATACAATACTGTATAATTGAATACCTCAAAAGAACAACAGCCTGCCCTTAGAGCACCTAAATGGCTTCGAACGAGTTTTGCTGTTTTGGAGAAAATCTCTCCTTTTATAACCTCTCGCCTTGCTACATTTATGTTCTTTACGCCTATTCGGTTTAAAGCTCCATTGCAAGAACTAGGGTACCTAAATGCAGCAATAACAAAAACCATATCTTATAAAAACAATAAGGTAAAGGTTTATGAATGGGGAGAATCAACAAAAGCAGTATTACTAGTACATGGTTGGGCTGGTCGTGCTACACAAGTAGCACATTTGGTAGAACCACTTATAGCAGCTGGTTATAAAGTATATAGCTTTGATGCTCCAGGACATGGAAATTCTAACGGTAGACATACGCACTTTTTAGAGTTTTCTGAGATAATCATCGAACTAAACAAACAATTCTCCGATATAGAAGCTATTATCGGACACTCCATGGGTGGCTCTGCCTGTATACATGCAATAACTCAAGGATTTATTCCTAAAAAATGTATTACCATTGGTTCACCATCTAATATAGACTGGGTTTTAAAATCGTATTGCGAACAAATAAATGTGTCTGATAAAATTGTAAAAATGATTAAAGACCATTTGGAGCGAAAATTTGTGCAACAATTTGAAGACTTGAGTCTAAGCACAATGGTGAAAAACATTAATACTCCTGGATTAATATTACATTGTGAAGATGATGTAGACGCACCAGTTAAGAGTGCTTATGAAATTCATAAGAATTGGAAAAATAGTACTTTAGTGCTTTGTCAAAATTTAGGGCACCGAAGAATATTAAAGAATAAAGACGTAGCACAAACAATTATTGACTTTTTAAAATCCTAGACATGCTAAACGCACTACCTAACTTAAAAAACACAGACTCCAACAACTTTTATTTATTAGCGGGGCCTTGTGCTATCGAAAGCGAAGAAATGGCTTTTGAGATAGCAGGGAAAATTAAAGAAGTTACAGATAAGCTGAAAATACCTTTCATATTTAAGGGATCTTACCGAAAAGCCAATCGTTCTCGTTTAGATTCTTTTACAGGAATAGGAGATTTAAAAGCTTTGAAAATTCTTAAAAAAGTAGGCGAGCATTTCAATGTCCCTACAGTAACTGATATCCACTCTGCTGAGGAAGCTGCAATGGCTGCAGAATATGTAGATGTACTTCAGATTCCTGCATTTTTATGTAGACAAACCGATTTATTGGTTGCTGCAGCAAAAACAGGAAAAGCAGTAAACATTAAAAAAGGGCAGTTTTTATCTGCCGAATCTATGCAGTTTGCAGCACAGAAAGTATTGGATTCAGGAAATCCTAATGTAGCTATAACAGATAGAGGTACTATGTTTGGGTACCAAGATCTAATTGTAGACATGCGTGCTATTCCTGCAGTACAAAACCTTGGATTTCCAGTGGTTTTAGATATTACACACTCTCTTCAAACACCCAATCAAAACACCGGTATTACGGGAGGTAAACCTCAGTTAATAGAAACAATAGCCAAAGCAGGAATTGCAGCTGGAGCAGATGGGATTTTCCTTGAAACTCACCCCAATCCTTCTGAAGCTAAATCTGACGGAGCTAATATGCTTCCTTTAGACCAACTAGAGGATTTGTTAACCAAATTAGTACGCGTAAGAAAAGCGATTCTTTAGTAGTAATACGATGGGATTTGGGAAGGATGATTTTAAAATTGCTAGTAAAGCAGAAAACGAACGATTAGTCGCTCTTATACTTTCTGATAAGCAATATTTTTTAACCACTTTTTCTATTGCATTAAGTACAGACAATCCAATAGCTTGGAGAGCTTCCTGGTGTTTGCATAAGGTTTTACCAAAGTATAAAAAGGAACTTATTACGGAGGTAGATAGAATATTTGAAGCCTTCCCCACTTTTACGCATCACGGACAAATAGGTAGTTTTATTCGAATTCTAAAAAGCATCGATTTTAATCCAGAGAATTCTGGAAATGCAATTGATTGCTGCATCAGACTGTTAAGAGATGAAAACATTCCAGACTATGTAAAATTCTATAGTATAGAATTATTGGTTAAAATTGCTATGCAAATACCGGAACTTAAAAATGAATTTTCAGACATTATAGAAGATGTTATTCCTACAGGAAAAACATATATGATAAGAGTAAAGGCTAAGAAATTATTAGAAGTATTAAGAAGAAACCTTTAGTAATACCGAAACTAAAACATCCCTTTACTAGAAACTCTGCGCATACCTAAGAGTCGGTCGTAGCCATAATCGTAATCGTATAAATACACAAATACATAATAATCTTGACTGGTTTGATAATAATCGCCGTCTACCTGAGATTGATTAGGAGTTTGAGATTCTTCAGGCACAAACAAATAGGTGTAATTATAGTAGCCCTGCTTAAGCAATAAAGAGGTCTCATAACATTCTGCTTCTTCATTATAATTAAGTTTAGCAGATTTCTCTATACTCCAATTGGTAAGAGCTCCATATATATATACAGCTCCATTATCTACAAAAGGCTTTTGCTTTAAACAAAAATTAACCCAAACATAATCGGCTTCTGTATTGTTATTAGTTCGTTCCATAATATTGGGCACGTAATAACCTTCAATATCCTGGTAAAAACTATAGGCCTGATTTCCCCATGGATAATCGGGATGTAAAAGCACAATATCTGTGGAGTCGTGAATTATATTCTGTACACGTTCTGTAAAGAAACGAACACTTTTAGTATCGAAAAAACGGTATTCATTCCCTGCCTTAAAACTAGATTCATAATCGAAATCGTATATCAATTTCTTTTTCTCTACAAAACTAGGCTGTAAATCTGTAATAACATTATCCCATCTGTGCCCTTGGTAAATAGCAATAGTTACATCCTGAATAGGATTTACATAATCTACATTTGTAAAATTGACCGTTAAGTCTATTTCGTGCTCAGTAAAACGACCACTTGCAAAAGTTGCTTGTTTAACTTCTGCTCCCACCAAAAGCTGTTCATTATAAACCATAAATCGCTTGGTAAATAATATTTCATCGTTGGCATCTGGGTTGTAAACTGTAATTATATAATTTCCAGATTTGGTAAATGTAAAATCACCGTTTGGGAAATTTAGTTCGTAATGAACATAAGACTGTTTTGTATTAAAAGAGAATTCGTAGTTATTGATAAAGTTTTGATAGAATCCGTCTAAATACTCACTTGGATGTAAATCAGAAACCGACCAATTGGCATTACAATGACGTAAAGAATACATATAATCTTGTGCATTAAAATCTAAATCGTCGAATTGCAAACGCAAAGCTTGACCAGAACCTAGAGCAATAACCGGAAATTCTAAGAGCGATTCGAAAGGTGTAAGCATACAGGTACGCACCTTATTGGAGTGTATAGAATCTTCTATATACATCCCTGTCTCCCATTCTGGCTGAGCGAAAACATTTAGGCTCAGCAAGATTGCCAGACTATAAAACAAGGTAAATACTCTTTTCATTTTCATCAGTAATTAATGCTTAAAAGTACATTTTATTTTAGCTTCGAAGTAAAATATTTACGAGCGCTATTTTAAATCATTCTAAATGAATTATTCTACTCGTTAAGAACCTTTAAATCCATACTTTTGCAACTCAAAAATTAGGATTAATCAATCTCTCATAATAGGTATGTCTAAAGACATTCGTATCAAAAAAGGCGTAAGCATTAAGCTGACTGGTTCAGCGGATCGCGTATATGCCAATATTCCAGCCTCGGAATATTACGTTGTAAAGCCGAGCGATTTTACTGGGTTAACACCAAAACTAACGGTTAAAGTTGGTGATAAGGTACAGGCAGGATCTTCTTTATTTTTCGATAAAGAAAACCCTTCTGTAATTATTACTTCTCCTGTAAGTGGTGATATCTCGGAAATTCGCCGTGGTGAAAAAAGAAAAATTCTTTCTGTAGTGATAAAAGCTGATGCTGAAATCACTTACAAAGAATTCTCTAAAGCGGAAGCAAAAGAAGTATCGCGCGAGCAAATCATCGAACAGATGTTAGCTGCCGGTGTATGGCCATTTGTACGTCAGCGTCCTTACGCTGTTATTGCAAATCCAGCCGATATGCCAAAGGCAGTATTTATATCTGCTTTCGATACAGCTCCATTATCTTGCGATAGTGATTTTGTTTTACACGGTATGGAAAAAGAATTCCAAGCTGGTTTAGACATCGTAACAAAACTTACTGAAGGTACAACACACTTAAATCTCGATGGGAACTCAAACTCTTCATCGGTATTTACCAGTGCCAAAGGTGTACAGATAAACAATGTATCTGGACCACATCCTGCAGGTAATATAGGTGTGCAAATTCACCATATCGACCCTATTAATAAAGGGGAAGTTGTATGGTATATGTACCCTCAAGATGTAATTGCTATAGGACGTTTATTTAGCCAAGGTAAATACGACGCTACGCGTTTAATTGCTTTAGCTGGTTCGCAAGTACAAAAACCTCGCTACTACAGAAGTATGCAAGGAGCTTCTATTACGACCATGACCAATGGAAACATTAAAGATGGTGAAAACCGCTTTATTAGTGGAAATGTTCTTACAGGAAATCACATTGCTGAAGATGGAAACTTAGGTTTCTACCACAATGAAATTTCTGTTATCCCAGAAGGGAAAGAACAAGACTTCTTAGGTTGGTTACTTCCTGGTTTCAGTAAGTTCTCTTTATCTAGAACCTTCCTTGCTTGGATTAATCCAAGAAAAGAATACGCTATCTCTGCCAACATGAACGGTGAAGAACGCGCTTATGTAGTTACCGGACAGTACGAAAATGTATTGCCTATGGACGTATACCCTCAGCACTTAATAAAAGCCATTATGATTGGTGATGTTGAGTTGATGGAGAATTTAGGTATTTATGAAGTTGCAGAAGAAGATTTCGCTTTATGTGAATTCTCATGTACGTCTAAAATCCCTGTTCAAGAAATTCTTCGTGAAGGTTTGGACTTGGTAAGAAAAGAATGTAGCTAAAGACAAGACCATGAAATTATTCAAGAATATACTAAACAGCGTAAAGCCTCACTTCGAGAAAGGTGGGAAACTTGAAAAGCTCTATCCAGCTTACGACGCTTTTGAAACTTTCTTATTTGTTCCTGATCATACGGCACACACCGGAGCGCATATGCGCGATGCAATCGACTTAAAACGTACTATGTTTACCGTAGTATTGGCTTTAATTCCTGCATTAGTCTTTGGTATGTGGAATGTAGGTTACCAACATTTTATAGCTTTAGGTGTTACAAGTCCAGATTTAATTGAGTCTTTGGTTTATGGTGCAGTAAAAGTTCTTCCTATGATCGCCGTTTCGTACGGTGTTGGATTGGGAATAGAATTTGCTTTTGCTATTTCTCGTGGACACTCAGTAAACGAAGGGTACTTAGTAACCGGATTATTAATCCCTATGATTATGCCTGCTGATATTCCATTATGGATGTTGGCAATAGCCGTAGTTTTTGCCGTAGTTATCGGTAAAGAAGTATTTGGTGGTACAGGGATGAATATTATGAACCCTGCATTAACTGCTCGTGCTTTCTTATTCTTTGCTTACCCTACAATGATGTCGGGAGATAAAGTTTGGGTCTCTTTAGGTGGAGAAACAGCAGTAGACGGTTTTTCTGGTGCTACTCCTTTAGCAAATGCTATTGAAGGTGGTGTAAGTGCAATTCCTTCTATTATGGAAAGCTTTATTGGAATGATCCCTGGATCTGTAGCAGAAACTTCTGGTGTAGCTATTTTAATAGGTGCTGTAATATTATTAATCTCAGGAATTGGTTCTTGGAGAATAATGACAGGAGTGTTCTTAGGTGCTTATGCAATGGGATTAATTTTTAATGCCTTTGCTGTAAATCCATTTATGGAAGTTCCAGCAATACAACAAATCGTGATGGGTGGATTCTTATTCGGTATGGTCTTTATGGCTACCGACCCAGTATCTGCGGCACAAACAAACACAGGTAAATGGATATACGGTATCCTTACTGGTTTGTTAGCTATTTTAATTCGTGTAGTAAACCCTGCTTACCCTGAAGGGGTGATGATGGCGATATTGTTCATGAATGTTATGGCGCCATTGGTTGACCACTATGTGGTTGCTGCCAACATCAAGAGAAGAATGAAACGAGTAAAAACGGCTTAATTCAGAGATATGGCAATCGACAAAAACAGTAACGGATATACCTTTACCTTCGCTATCATTATGGTAGTTGTGGTTGGTACTTTATTGGCGACAGCGTCTTTAGGACTTAAAGACCGTCAAGATAAAAACGCATCTGATAAAAAGATGATCAGTATTTTAAGTGCAGTTAACATAGAGGCAACTCGTGAAAATGCACAAGAAATGTTTGATACTTATGTGATAGACACACTTTCTATAGTAATTTCTGGTAAAGACCTAGGAGCAGCTTCTTTTGATATAGACATCAAAAAGGAAAACCGCGACAAGACTTTAGCTGAAGCTGACCGTAACTACCCGCTTTATATTTGCGAGAAGGACAGTGCAAAATACTATGTTATTCCTGTAGTAGGAACTGGACTTTGGGGTCCTATTTGGGGCTTTGTTGCTTTAGAATCTGACTATAGAACTATATATGGGGCTACTTTCGACCACAAAGGAGAAACTCCTGGTTTAGGTGCAGAAATTAAACAAGCCTCTTTCTCAGATATGTATACTGGAGAATTTGTTTCTGATACTTCTGGTGTTTTCATCCCAATTAAGGTGGTTAAAGACAGCTCAGGAAAAGGAGTAAATGCTAAAGTTGATGGTATCACAGGTGGTACTATTACTTCTGTAGGTGTAGAGAAAATGGTGAATAAGACACTCGAAGTGTATGTGAATTACTTCAACTCTTTAAACAAAAGTTATGTCAGATAAGAAAGAAGAATTATTCTCTAAGAAGAATCGCAAATTGATGACTGACCCTTTAGATGGGTCAAATCCAATTTCTGTACAAGTTTTAGGTATCTGTTCTGCATTAGCTATTACAGTACAAGTAGAGCAAGCATTTGTAATGTCTGCAGCAGTAATGGCTGTATTGATGTTTGGTAACATAATCGTTTCTGCGATGCGCGACTTGATTCCTTCAAGAATCCGTATCATCGTACAATTGGTTATTGTAGCGGCCTTAGTAATTCTAGTAAACGAATTATTAAAAGCCTTTATGCCAGATGTATCCGAATCTTTATCTGTATTCGTAGGTTTAATCATTACCAACTGTATTATCATGGGTCGTTTAGAAGCCTTTGCTTTGGGTAACAAAGTATGGCCTTCGTTTTTAGACGCTATTGGTAACGGTTTAGGTTATGGTTGGATTTTAGTTGTAGTCGCATTTTTCCGTGAGCTTTTCGGTTCTGGTAAAATATTTGGAATACAAATTATTCCTGATGCTTTTTACGAAGCAGGTTACATGAACAACAATATGATGATTTTGCCTCCTATGGCATTAATCACTGTTGCCTTGATCATTTGGGTACAAAGAAGTAAAAATACTGACCTAATCGAAGAAAACTAAGATTATGCAAGATTTAGTAAATATTTTCGTCAAGTCCGTCTTCATTGATAATATGATTTTTGCATATTTCTTGGGGATGTGTTCTTACCTAGCAGTTTCGAAGACAGTAAAAACTGCCGTTGGTTTAGGTGCTGCCGTAATATTCGTTTTGGGTATTACCGTGCCAATTAACTACTTATTAGAAAACTACGTATTAAAAGCAGGTGCTTTAGCATGGCTTTCAGATGATTTAGCTAACGTAGATTTATCTTTCTTAAGCTTTATTATGTTCATCGCTGTAATTGCCTCTATGGTACAGTTAGTTGAGATGATTGTAGAAAAAATATCTCCTGCACTTTACGGAGCTTTAGGTATTTTCCTTCCTTTAATTGCAGTTAACTGTTCAATTTTGGGTGGAGCCTTATTTATGCAAGAAAGACAATACTCTACAATTGCTGAAGCTACCGCATTTGGATTAGGTTCTGGCTTTGGTTGGTTATTAGCTATTGTAGCTATTGCCGCAATTCGCGAGAAAATTCGTTATTCAAATGTACCAGCTCCACTACGTGGTTTAGGAATTACCTTCATCATTACTGGTTTGATGGGTATGGCCTTTATGAGCTTCATGGGGATTCAATTATAATCCTGAAAAGACAGAAAAATGATTATTACACTTATAACAACAATATTGGTATTCTTAGCGGTAGTATTATCGTTAGTAGGACTCCTTTTGTTTGCAAAAGCTAAACTATCTCCTGGTGGGAAAGTAACCGTTATTGTAAATGGAAAAAAAGAGATTATAGTAGATGCGGGAAATACAATCCTTTCTACATTAGGCGAAAGTAAAATCTTCTTACCATCTGCTTGTGGTGGTGGTGGTACTTGCGCTATGTGTAAATGTCAGGTTACCGAAGGTGGTGGAGAAATTCTTCCTACCGAGAAACCTTACTTCTCTCGTAAAGAAATTGCAGATGACTGGCGTTTAGGTTGTCAGGTGAAGATTAAAAACAACATGAACATTGAAATTCCTGAAGAAATTTTCGGAATTAAGAAATGGGAATGTGAAGTAATCTCTAACTACAACGTAGCCTCTTTCATTAAAGCCTTTATCGTAAGATTACCAGAAGGTGAGATTCTAGACTTCGAAGCGGGTGGATACATCCAAATTGATGTACCTGAAATTGAAGTTGACTTTAAAGACATGGACATCAGTCCTTCTCCAGAAGATCCTGCAGGTGCAGACAAATTTAAAGGAGAATGGGATAAGTTTGCTTTATGGCCTTTAAAAATGAAGAATGAGGAAGAGTGTTTCCGTGCCTATTCAATGGCCAATCACCCTGCCGAAGGAAACATTGTTATGCTTACTATTCGTATAGCTACGCCACCGTTTGACAGAGCTATAAACGGATGGGCAGATCTAAATCCTGGTATTTGTTCTTCGTATGTATTCTCTCGTAAAGTAGGAGATAAAGTAACTATTTCTGGTCCTTATGGTGAATTCTTCATCAAAGATACAGAGGCAGAAATGGTATACATTGGTGGTGGTGCAGGTATGGCGCCAATGCGCTCGCACTTATTTCACTTATTCCATACATTAAAAACTAACCGTAAAGTAACGTATTATTACGGTGGTCGTTCTAAACGTGAGTTGTTCTACGAAGAAGACTTCCGTCAGATAGAGCGAGAATTTCCTAACTTTAAATTCCATGTTGTTCTTTCTGACCCTGCGCCAGAAGATAATTGGAATGAGAAAAAGAGTTTAGAAGATGATGGTGATGGTTTCTTAGGTTTCGTACACAATGCGGTAATCGAACATCACTTAACGCCTCACGATGCGCCAGAAGATATAGATTTCTACTTCTGTGGACCTCCTATGATGAATCAAGCTGTTATTAAAATGTGCGACGATTGGGGTGTACCTGAAGAAAATGTTGCCTTTGATGACTTCGGTGGTTAATCGTATTTCAAATAAAAAAAGACTCGCATTTTGCGGGTCTTTTTTGTTTAGAAAGTAGATGT
>Ga0308004_10000689_pt1 | contig 15736 bp, 14 predicted proteins | sample Neamet38_FD_203156 | JGI IMG/M metagenome (GOLD analysis project Ga0308004, IMG submission 203156) | Marine microbial communities from water near the shore, Antarctic Ocean - #38 | ecosystem: Environmental > Aquatic > Marine > Unclassified | place: Southern Ocean | collected 2014-06-06 | reverse complement strand
GCAGAGTATGGTTAGATATGGTATCCCCTAGGAGAATCGAACTCCTCTTTCCAGGATGAAAACCTGGTGTCCTAACCGATAGACGAAGGGGACACATGATAAATGATATATAAGTAGTATTAAAAGTAGTCAATACTTTTAATAAATTAAAAACTTAAACATTTTACTCACATTAGCAAATCAAGTATGTATTACTTATTATTTAACAATAGTTTGGGGGCTATTATGCAGATTAAAAACATTATTATAAATATTTTTTTTATACCTTTAATAATCTTTAATAGCATTTCATTTGCTAATTCAAAAGACACTATTAAAATTGGTACACTATTACCTTATTCCGGTGTTTACACAGTTCTAGGAGAAGAAATTACAAACGCCATGATTTTAGCCTTTGAAGAAATAGATAATACTATTCATGGCAAAAAAATTGTATTATTAAAAGGTGATACTGAAGTTAAACCAAATATAGCACTTCAAAAAGCTAGGAAGTTAATTTCTTCAGATAAAGTTGATGTACTTGTTGGCCCAGTTTCTTCATCAGTAGCATTAGCAATTAGAAATCTTGTAGTTCAATCTAAAACCCCTCTTATTATTCCTAATGCTGGCGCTAACGTACTAACAGGAGAAAAATGCTCTAAATTTATAACAAGAATATCTTTTTCTAACTATCAAATAAATGCTCCTATGGGAACATGGCTTGCTGAAAGTGGCATAAAATCTGCTTTTCTATTAGCACCAGATTATGCTGCTGGAAAAGAGATGATGTCTGCATTTAAAACTAAATTTGAAGAAGCTGGAGGCAAAATATTAGGAGAAGAATATACGCCTTTTAGAAAAACAAAAGATTTTGGACCATATTTAGCAAGAGTAAAAAATAGTGGTGCAGAGGCTGTTTATGTTTTCTATGCAGGAGGTGAAGCAATTAATTTTATAAAACAAGCTCATTCTTTTGGTTTAGGTGATGTAATGAAATTAACAGGAGCGGGCTGGACCACATCTCCCCTATTTATACCTGCACAAAAAGAGGCTGCAATAGGATTTATAGGGAGTTTAAATTATGTGCCTTCAATAGATACAGAAGAAAATAAAAATTTTATCAAAGCTTATAAAGAAAAATTTGATAGGTCTCCATCTGAGTTTGCTGTCCAAGGGTATGATTCTGCTAAAGTGATAATTAAAGCAATTGAATCTTTATCTGGAGATGTTTCAGATAAAGATAAATTAGCTGAAGCTATAAGCTCTATATCTATTACTGGTCCTCGCGGACCATTAACCATAGACCCTAAAACTAATAATGTAATACAAAATATATATATATTTGAAGTAGTAGGAGGAAAAAATGGTCCTGAACTTAAAGTATTAGATACAATTGAAGCTGTAAAAGCACCAGGAACAGGTTGTAATCTTTAGGAAATAATATGCTTCTTATACAATTTCTGAATGCTCTTCAGTTTTCAATGACCTTATTTCTTTTGGCTGTTGGCTTAACCATAATATTTGGGTTAATGAAAATAGTTAATTTAGCTCATGGAAGCTTATATATGATAGGAGCCTATTTAGGCCTATCAATTTGTAACTATACTGATTCATTTTGGTTAGCATTAATAGTTGCACCTTTACTTACAGCATTAATAGGCGCTATTTTATATTACCTTTTATTTAGACATATCCAAAATGCAGACCCTATGAAGCAAGTGTTATTAACTTTTGGTTTAATATATATATCCTTAGATTCTGTAAGGCTTTTATGGGGAACAATGAGTCATTCAATATCAGCACCAGATATATTATCAAATTCAATATTATTAATTAATGAGCCTTATCCTTCTTATAGGTTATTTGTAATTGCTATAGGATTAATTGTTCTTTTTACTTTATATATCATTTTAGAAAAAACAAAAATTGGTGCAAAAGTTAGAGCTTCAGTTGATGATCCAGAAACAGCTCAACTTCTGCAAATAAATACAGACAAAATATTGTTCTATACTTTTGCATTAGGCTGTGGTTTAGCCGGTTTAGCAGGCATAACTGTGGCACCCATATTAGGTGTAGAACCGGGAATGGACATGGAAGTTTTAGTCTTAACTCTTATTGTTGTTGTTGTAGGTGGCCCTGGTAGTCTTAAAGGAGCAATTATTGGCTCTTTATTAATTGGTTTTGTAGATAGCTTTGGTAAAGTGTATATACCCCAATTAGCACAAATCATAATTTATGCCGTTATGGCTTTAACTATATTATTTAGACCAGATGGGTTGTATAAAAGATAATGCGTGCTGTAAATCATAATCCACAATTAAGATCACAATTATTTTTCCTATTATTATTCTCTGCTATTATAGCAAATATATTTGGTGGATATTTTACAAGGTTTTTTGTAGCTGAAATAGTAATACTTTCTATTTTTGCAATAAGCTTAGATTTTATAGCCTCTAGAGGAGGAATGGTTTCTTTAGGTCACGCTATGTTTTTAGGTATAGGAGCATACACAACTGCTATATTATCTCTTAATTATGGAATAAGTCCTTTTGCATCTACTTTTTTGACCTTTATTACTGCATGTTTAATAGGACTGATTATAGCATATTTTATAGTACTTTTAGATGGGATATTTTTTATAATGGTTACCTTAGCACTAGGAGAAATGTTCAATTCTTGGGTCTTTACAAGTGATTATTTAGGAGGCTCTGATGGAATTTCAGGTATTATGCGTCCTGATTTAGCTTTTATTGGAATAGATACTAATAGCCCTCTTATTTTTACATTTTATGTTCTTTTATGGCTAATAGGTATTTATTATTTATTAATAAAAATTACAGATGCACCACTTGGAAGAAACTTAGATGCTATAAGACAAAATTCAAATAGAATTTCCGCTATAGGTGGTTATACTAGGGCATATAAAGCAATAGCCTTTTCTTTATCAGCAGGAATAGCATCAGTTGCAGGGTCATTATATGTACAACTAAATGGTTTTATATCCCCTGAACTAACACATTGGACAGTATCTGGTGAAGGCTTAATTATGATAATAGTTGGAGGAATTGGATCAATTTCAGGTGCTATATTAGGAGCCACTGTAGTCCATATCGTTCAGCATGAATTATCAAGTATAATAAATTGGTGGATGTTAGTTATAGGGTTTGGTTTTATATTTATTGTGCTCTTTATGAAAGACGGTTTATGGGGCCTGCTAGAAAAAATACAAAAAAAGTTAAGGTAAAAATATGTCATTATCTCTAAATAATATTGATAAAAGTTTTGGAAGTATAAAAGTTTTAAATAATGTAAATATTCAATCTCATGGTAGAGAATGTCTTGGTATAATAGGACCTAATGGAGCTGGAAAAAGCACTTTATTTAAAGTTATTTCTGGAAACTTAAAACAAGATAAAGGTGATATTTATTTTAATAGTCTTAATATAAATAATTTAAATATTAACAAAAGAGCAAGACTGGGCATATCTCAAAGTTTTCAAAAAAATTCATTATTTTTAGAAATGACCGTAAAAGAAAGTATAATGCTTGCACTTTCCCATAAATATAAAATTACATTCAAAATGTTAAATTCATTAATTAACAATAAAGCAATAAATAATGATGCTATAGAGATCGCAAAAGATACAGGGCTTCTTGATTATTTTGATACAAAATCTGATAACTTATCATATGGTTTACAGAGACAATTGGAATTAGGGATAGCTATATCTTGTAGTCCAAAATTGTTATTGCTTGATGAACCTACTGCGGGCATGAGCCCAGCAGAAACTAAAGAAATTATTAAATTAATAAAAAAACTTTCTGCTAAATATTCTATTATCATAGTTGAACATGATATGGATGTTATTTATGAATTAGCTAATAGGATATATGTTCTAGATAGAGGTACGTTAATATTTGAAGGTGATGCAAAATCTGTAAAAAATTCTGAATTAGTACAAAATAAATATTTAGGAATATAACTTATGTCAATTCTTAGCCTCGATAATGTAAATACATTTTATGGAAAAAGTCATATCCTACAAGGAATAACTTTTGATTTAAAAAAACCAGGGTGTTTAGCACTTTTAGGAAGAAATGGAGCAGGTAAAACAACTACACTCAGATCTATAGTAAATTTAACTAAACCATCTTCTGGAAAAATATCATTTAGTAACAATAGTTTAATAAATTTATCTACTTATAAAATTGCTAAGCTAGGTCTTACTTTAGTACCTGAAAACAGAGGAATGTTTTCATCATTAAGCGTAGAGGAAAGCTTGAATATAGTAGACACAAATTTTGATAATATTAAATGGAATAAAGAAAGAGTTTTAGAAACTTTTCCACAGCTAAAATTAAAATTAAAAAATAATTCTTCAAGTTTGTCAGGTGGAGAACAACAGATGCTAGCTATTGGTAAAGCATTATTAACAAACCCTAAGCTAATATTATTAGACGAACCTACTCAAGGCTTAGCACCAAATATTGTAATCCAACTTACAGATATATTAAAAGATATAATTAAAGAAGGTATATCCATCATAATAGTAGAACAAAATGTCAACATGGCTCTAAAAATTGCTAATCATGTTGTAATAATTGGCAAGGGCGTAACAAAATGGAAAGGAAATAAAGAAACCTTTCTAAATGACATGCAGAAACATAAGGAATGGATTGGTATTTAATCAAATATTATTTACTTAATTCCACATATTCATAACCTGTATCAAGTTTATTTATACCTCTGCTAGGCGGGGCAATCCAACCAGCAGTTTTATTTACTTCTGTAACTTGTACCATTAAACTTTTTATATATTCTCTATCACTTTCTGATGGTAACCATGAATTTATATTAGCATCAAACTCACTTTTAGATATTATCTTACCTTCAGGATTAGTCTCTACTCCCGCCCATATGCCAATACTTCTTCTAAATCTTTTAGAAGGTAATGATAAAATAATATCATGTCCGGATTTTTTTATTAATCTATTCCATCTCTTTAAGCCAATTTCACAATCTGCAACATAAGATAACCTTGTAATTTCATTCATCGCATTTCTCATAGGAATGGTTTGCTCTTCTATAGCATTTTCTAATGAAAGGCCTTCAAAGGTATAGGTACTATTTTTTTCTGAATGATCTTCATACCTCATTTCATCGGGCCTACCCTTTAAGCCATTAGCAAATGCTGTTGCTGAGTTTGAGGATATTTCAGATCCAAATAAATCTAAAGATGAAGAGAACCAAAAATTTATATATCTTTGTATTGTTTGTAAATCTACAACACCGGCATTTCTAATAGCCTCTACAGAGTCTGTTTTTAGTTCATTCATTACTTCTAATGTTCTTTGTATCATTCTTGTAATACCAGTTTCACCAACTTGCATATGATGAGCCTCTTCTGTTAACATAAATTGACATGTTCTTGCTAGAGGATCAAAACTACTTTCTGCTAAAGATTTTAATTGATACTTACCATCTCTATCTGTAAAATATGTAAACATAAAAAAACTAACCCAATCAGTAATTGGCTCATTAAATGTTCCTAATATTCTAGGGTTATCTACATCTCCTGAATTTCTTTCTAGTAATCCTTCAGCTTCCTCTCTACCGTCTCTACCAAAATAGGCATGTAATAGATAAACCATAGCCCATAAATGCCTACCTTCTTCTACATTAACTTGGAATAAATTTCTTAGGTCATAAAGAGATGGACATGTTTTACCAAGTTCTCTTTGTTGTTCAACAGATGCAGGCTCTGTATCCCCTTGAGTAACTATTAATCGTCTCAATATTGAACGATAGTCGCCTGGCACCTGTTGCCATACAGGCTTCCCAATATTATCTCCAAAATGAATTTTTCTGTCTGTTACTTTATCATTTAAAAAAATACCCCATCTATATTCAGGCATTTTTACTTTACCATAAGTAGCCCAACCAGCTGCATCTACAGATGTTGCTGTTCTAAGATAAACATCAGAAGCTTGGAAACCTTCTGGGCCCATTTCTGTCCACCAGCTTTTAAATTTTGGTTGCCAATGCTCTAATGCTCTCTGAAGAGATAAATCATTACTTAAGTCAACATTATTAGGTATTTTTTCTTGGTAATTTAATTTTGTCATAATTTACACCCTTTTATTATCAAATTTTGCTCTAGTTCCTGTTCCAAAAAGTTTTAATGCACCTTCTTCACTTACTGCATTTGGTCTATTAAATATCCAATTTTGCCAAGCTGAAAGCCTTCCAAATATTTTTGTTTCACAAGTTTCTTGCCCCGGAAAACGTAAATTAGCTTCTAAACCTGTTAAAGCATCAGGTGAGAAGCTTGTTCTTTCTTCAACGCTTAACCTAATTTCTTCTTTCCAATCAAGGTCATCTGGAATGATCGTAATTAATTCCTCGGCATACGCTTCTTCAGCACTAATTTTTTTATTAATTAGTTTACGTAAATTATTTAATTTTAGTTCATCGCTATTAAATCTTGTTGATAGTCTAGTAAGACCATTTACCATTTCTAATGATTTAAAATTTAATTCACTTAATGATATATACGGTCCTTGAAGAGAGTTTGCTTCTAGAGCATTATTAAGCATATAAGTCCTATCTGCACAAAAAAGTAACTCTGCTAAAATTCCCGAGAAACAACTATCATTATCTACAATCGTAAATATGGACCTTGAAGACAAATCTAATCGAGAGAAAGTTCTTCTAAGAAAACCTATAATTTCATTAATAAACCAATTATTTTTATTTTCTTCAAGTTTACTTGTAAGTTCAAGAACATTATCTGTATTACCTTCAGATGTAAGAGTAAACACCCCTACTTCCAACTCATTTGTTCTTAGTAAAAGTATTAAATCTTCAAGTTCTCTTGCAAATTTTAATGGCCACCAATCACATCCTAATTTTTCAGCATCTTCTATAGAAACTAATTGATCATCTTTAGGGCCTACAATATGAATATTTGCTATACGACTTTCTTTATCTATTTTAGAAAAGACTGTTTCATAATTAATTTCATTCTCATTAACTATTCTATTTAGCTTAGATAATATAACTCCTTTTTCTCCATTTCTTAGATCCACAGTATTAGATAATTCAGCAACTCTATTTTCTGTCAAATCATCGAATTTAGAAGGAGGAGCAATAAAATCTACTAATTTCCATTCAACAGCTTTCTTTCCTCTAATACCATCCGCATTAGTACAAAAAATATCCGCTAAATCCTTTCTTACTTTTCTTTTGTCTATTAAACGTGTAACACCACCTGTTCCTGGAAGAACCCCTAATAATGGAACTTCAGGTAAGCTAACAGTACTGGACCTATCATCTACTAAAAGGATTTCATCACAAGCAAGTGCAACTTCATAGCCCCCTCCAGCACAAATGCCATTTACTGCAGCAATAAATTTTATAGATCCTGAGTTACTAGAATCCTCAAAACCATTTCTTGTTTCATTAGTAAATTTACAAAAATTAACTTTCCAAGTATGTTCTGATTGCCCAAGCATATAAATATTTGCTCCTGCTGAAAAATTCTTTTCTTGTTTCGATGTAATTACCACTACTTTTACTGTCGGTTGCTCAAAACGTATTCTCTGAACAATATCATTTAATTCTATGTCAACACCTAAATCATAAGAATTAAGCTTTAAGTCATAACCAGGTTTAATCCCATCTTTCTCAGAAACATCTAAGTAAAGAGTCGCTCTATTATCAATGACTTCTACAGTCCAGTGTTTATATTTACCCCACTCTTTATCAAATGTAATCAAAATCCATCTCCTCTATAATATGCAGTATAATGCATTAAGTGATAATCTCAAGTTTTAAATAATTTTAACTTAAGTTTTGAATAAGACTCTTTTATTGAAGAATTCTCTGTATCGATTATTAAATCAGCTTTTGAATATAAGGACACTCTTTCATTTAAAATATTATTTAAATCTTCCATAGCTCTAGGGTTAGAATTCATTGGTCTTGAGTCTCCTTGCATCAGAACTCTAGACATGTGCTCCATAGGGCTTGCTTTAATCCAAACAGTAAAATAGTTATTTAATAAATAATTGTATGTTTCTTTTTCAGAAACTATACTTCCTCCAGTTAGTAGTATTAAATTGTCATGGTTTTTATGAAAAGAACTGACTATATCGTATTCAAACCTTCTATACATACCTTGTCCACCAAGCTCTATTATTTCATTAATATTCATACCTCCTAATATTTCAATTTCATTAGATACTTCAAATACAGGCGTATTAAACTCTTTATGGAGCATATTACCAAGTGTGGACTTACCTGCACCCCTTAAACCAATAAATGCAATTTTATTTTTATTTTTTTTGACGGTATTCTCTCTATAAATACTTTCTACAAGGCTATGAACTTTTTTTACTTGTTCGGAAGAAAATTCGCTGAATTTTTTATCAAGAGTCCCTAATTGTATTTCATTATATTCGTTTTCAAAAAGCATATCAGAAAGAGACATATTAAGTGCATAAGCAATATTTTTTAAAATAGATATTGTAGGGTTTGCTTTACCAGCTTCTAGCTGAGCTAAATACCTTATGGAGATTCCAGATAAACTTGCTAAAAGCTTTCTTGTTATTCCTCTTTTAGCTCTATGTTTTTTAACTATCAGACCTATATTATTTAATCTGATACTTTCTTCTTTTATAGCTTTTAATGATAAAAGATTATTTTCTTGATCTAATATTTTATTCATTTACAAGTTCCATAACTAATGATATCTAATAAGTGCACTATAGTGCATTTATTAAATAAATGTAAACTTATTTAAATTTGGATACATAAATATGAGTTCTAACAATCTACTAATATTAGTTGCTACTATGACTGGCACTGCTCTTATGGCTGCTGAAGATATAGCTGAGTATTGTGAAAATAACGAAATAAATACAAAAGTTCATGAAATGGATAATTTAGATATTAGTGAAATAATAAATGCTAATTGTCCTATTTTAATTTGTTCTTCTACTTATGGTCAAGGTGATGTTCCTGATGGATCTCAAGACTTCTATGATGAATTAAAAAAAACAGCCCCTAATCTCTCTAATATAAAATATAGTATCTTTGGATTAGGAGATATGACTTATAGAGACACATTTGCTTATGGTGGTAAAAAGTTCTTTGACTTACTAAATTCTTTAGGTGCAAACTCTTTAGCAAAACCTTTTTATCATGATGCATCAGACGGGACATTGCCTGAGGAAGTTGCTGTTGATTGGTTTAAAGATAATATAATGCCAATAATAAAGAGTTAATTAGAGATAGCTATGAATAATATAAAATATAATGCTGCATATGATTTATTAATTAGAAATATTGATAAAAACCCTAAAAAAATTGCATTTATAGATAATAATAATTCTATTACCTATCAAGAATTATTTCATAAAATAAAAGCCTTTTCATATTCTATAAAAAAATATCAAATAAATGAAAATGATAGAATAATTATATGCATGCATGACTCTATTGAATACCCGATCGTATTTTTAGGGTTGATATGGGCTGGCATAATTCCCATTTGTATAAATACAATGCTTCCACAAAAAGACTATGAATATATGATTGAAGATTCAGAAGCTAAAGGTATTATTACTTCTCCTAATTTACAAGATTGTTTTTTATCAATAATTAAAAAGTCTAATAACAAGCCATTATTAATTATTAATGATGATAATGAATTAAAAAGTCTTAAAACACTTATAAATCAAAAAGAAAATAGTATAGAAAACCCTTATGATAGTAATGCTGACGATATTGCATTTTGGCTTTATTCTTCTGGTTCTACAGGAACTCCTAAAGGGACATTACACATACATAAAAGCTTAATAGCCACAGCTAATACCTACGCAAAAAATATAATTAAAATAAATAAAAATGATATATGTTTTTCTGCAGCCAAACTTTTTTTTGCTTATGGTTTGGGAAATGCACTCACCTTTCCTATGAGCGTTGGGGCTACGTCTATATTGATGGCAGACAGGCCAACAGCAGAATCTGTTTCTAATATTATTAAAAAACACTCTGTTACATTATTTTTTGGAGTTCCAACATTATATGCTGCACTTTTAAACTCCAATATAAATATTAAAGATTATATATCCTTAAGGCTTTCCGTTTCGGCAGGAGAAGCACTACCCGCTAATTTATGTACAAAATGGAATGAACTATTAGGTATTAGTATTCTAGATGGAATAGGTTCTACTGAAATGTTACATATATTTATATCTAATACCGTTGAAGATACTGTCCCAGGAGCATCTGGTAGACCTATAGAAGGATATAAAGCAAGGCTTATTAAGGATGATGGAACAAAAGCTTTAGATGATGAAATTGCCGAGTTAGAAATTCAAGGGCCTTCAAGCGCTATATCTTATTGGAAGAAACCAGAAAAATCTCAAATAACATTTAGAGGAAATTGGGTAAAAACTGGAGATAAGTATATTAGAAGTAAAAATGGTATATATACATATTGTGGAAGAGCAGATGACATGATGAAAGTATCTGGACAATATGTTTCTCCATTCGAAGTTGAAGCGGCCTTACAAAGCCATAAAAGTGTCTTAGAAGCTGCTGTTGTTGCTGAAAAAGATAAAAATAACTTAATTAAGCCAAAAGCTTTTATTGTTTTAAATAACAATATTTCTGCTTCTAAGGATTTAGAATTAGAACTAACAAATCATGTAAAAAGACAACTAACACCATTTAAATACCCGCGCTGGTATGAGTTTATTGATGCCTTGCCTAAAACAGCTACAGGTAAAATACAAAGATTTAAGCTAAGAATTAAAAATGATAGAAACTAATGATTATATTTATATAAATGGTTTTAAAATAGAAATTAAAGTAATTTCTCATAAATTTAATTTAGAACCTATAATTTTTCTTCATGAAGGCTTAGGTAGTATAGCATTATGGAAAGACTTTCCTTTGAGAGTTGCCAAAGCAACAGGTAGAGATATTATATTATACTCAAGAATAGGCATGGGCAAGTCATCAGCTATTAAAGAAAATAGAAAATTAAGTTATATGCATGATGAGGCAAAAATATATCTGCCACAAATTATTAAATATTTAAATTTACCCGAAGTAATATTATTTGGTCACTCTGATGGAGCTTCAATCGCTTTAATTTATGCAGGTAGCGGGTTTAAAGTTAAATCTCTTATTTTAGAAGCACCCCATGTGTTTGTAGAAGATATTTCAATTAATGGCATTAAAATAGCTAAAAAAGCTTGGGATAACAATAATTTAAAAGATAAACTTACTAAATATCATGAGGATGTTGAAGGTGCATTTAATGGATGGTGCAATGTCTGGCTATCAAAAGGTTTTAAAAATTGGAATATTGAAGATTACTTAAAAAGTATTACTGTCCCAATCCAGCTAATACAAGGATCAAATGATGAATATGGCAGCTTAAAACAACTAGACAGTATAGAAAAAAATGTATCAGGAAAAACTTACAGGTACGAGATAGAGGACTGTGGTCATAGCCCTCACACTCAATACCCTATAGACATAACAAATAAAATTAAATATTTTTTATCTAATAATTAACCCTGAAAAGATGGTAAATTTGATAATGCCATTGCTACTTCACCTTCATCATAATCTTGGTCTTTTAATTTACCACCAAAATAATCCATATAAGCTTGCATATCAAAATGACCGTGCCCACACAGATTAAACAAAATTGTTTTGCTTTCACCAGCTTCTTTTGCTTTTAAGGCCTCTACTATTGCTCCTTTAACCGCATGATTTGCTTCAGGAGCTGGTAATATACCTTCTGCTTTTGCAAATGTTATACCTGCTTCAAAACACTCTAGTTGTTTATAAGAAGTACATTCTATGTGATTTTCATTTGCTAAATGACTAACTATAGGCGACATCCCATGATACCTAAGACCTCCTGCATGAAAACCAGGTGGCACAAAAGAAGAGCCTAATGTATGCATTTTTACTAAAGGTGTTAAATGTCCAGTATCACCAAAGTCATATGCAAACTTTCCTTTTGTTAATGTAGGGCAATTTGCAGGCTCTACAGCAACAACTCTTGTTTTACTTTCACCTCTTAAATTTTTACCTATAAAGGGAAATGCTATACCTGCAAAATTTGACCCACCACCGGTACATGCAACTATTACGTCTGGATAATCACCCGCAATTTCTAACTGCTTGATACTTTCTTGGCCAATGATTGTTTGATGTAATAAAACATGATTTAAAACACTGCCTAATGCATACTTTGTATCATCACGCTGAGCAGCCATTTCTACTGCTTCAGAAATAGCTATACCCAAGCTACCAGTACTATCTGGACTATTTGCTAATATAGCTCTTCCAGATTCTGTTTCATTGCTAGGGCTGGCAACACATCTCGCACCAAAGCTTTCCATTAATGCACGTCTATAAGGTTTTTGACCATAACTTACTTTAACCATATATACATCAACTTCTAACCCAAAAATAGCACCTGCATATGCTAAAGAAGACCCCCATTGTCCAGCTCCCGTTTCTGTAGTTAGCCTTTTTATACCTTCTTGTTTATTATAATAAGCCTGAGGTATTGCAGTATTTGGTTTATGACTTCCAGAAGGACTTACACCTTCATATTTATAATAAATTTTTGCGGGAGTATCTAAAGCTTTTTCTAATTTTCTAGCTCTATATAAAGGACTTGGTCTCCACTGCCTGTAAATATCTCTAACTTGATCTGGAATTTCTATTTCTCTATCAGTACTCACTTCTTGCATTATTAACTCATTAGGAAACAATGGAGCAAGATCAGCTGGGCCAATAGGTTCTCCTGTTCCTGGATTCAAAGGAGGAGCAAGTGGCGTTTTTAAATCAGAGACTATATTATACCAATGCGTTGGCATATCGTATTCATTTAAATTAATTTTTATTCTATCATTTTCATAATTTGTCTGATCTAGTGCAGATAGTACGTCCTGCTCACCTTTTTTAAACATGTAACTCCCCTTAATATTTATTTTTTTGATTTAACCCATATACCTCTATCATGCATTAATTTTATTTGATTATCAATGATTTTTGATTTGTATTCTTTATGTTTCATAGGCTTATTATTTAAGTATAAGTTCTTAGGATAAATAGGATCTTTATATAGCAATTGATATAATTCAGTTCTAATATCTTTCATCCAGTTATCCCATTGAGCATTTTCCCTATGGTACCTAAGTGCTTCTATATCTACCACCCCTGAAACATAGGTTGATGAGCCTCCATAATCTTGTTTACCAACTATTTTTCCTTTGTAATCAATAAGAGAGGACCTTCCTCCAAAAGTGTCTATTGGTATGTCACTTTCTTTTTGTAAATAGTATGTTCCCATATTTGGTGCTAAAACATACATATTATTGTCTAATGCTCTAGCACGGCTTTGTATTTCAAATATCTCATTTCCAGTAGCTGGGTGTGGGTAAGAGGCTCTATAAACAACTTCTGCTCCGTTTAATGCTAGAGCTCTAGCATTTTCAGGATAAGAGCCTTCATTAGCCATCATAATACCAAGCCTACCAATATCTGTCTCAACTACAGGCCAAAAAGCATCTAAGTTATTTCCATATTTATCAATCCACCAATCATAAATATCGTGAGGGCATACTGAGTGTTCAACTGGGAATAAAGGAGAAACTTTATAATGGATTAATATTACTTCTCCTGTAGGGTCTATTATAAAACCACAATTAAAAAATCTATTTGGCCAATCTGGATGCCTTGCTTTGGCTTGAGCTATAATATATGTATCATACTCTCTTGCTAAGCCTCCAAGCATATCTGTTTCCCATCCAGGGATATCGATACAACATGTTTTCGCAAAATCTTCATGATCAGCATCAAGGACTTCATCATTAAAACCCTGCAATGCACCTTCAGGTATAGCTATTAATCTTACAGGTAAAGATAAACTTGATAACCAAGAAGCAGCTTTTGTTAAGTGCTTAATATGGGTTAAATTTTCCTTAATATCTGACCTATGCCTTATTCCTCTAACAGTAGGGATTAACCCAACCGCTGTATATGGTTTAATACTCATAACATCTCCCTTAAATACAAATTAACAGAATTGAAGACTGCACTTACATTTATATATAATATATATTCTTAATAGTATTATCCTAAAATTGATAATAATTTATTCACAACGTCTTTAGTTTTTGCTTTGCCTCCTAAATCTGGAGTAAAAGGACCTCCATTTTTAGCATATAATTTTATAGCGTTATATATTCTATTAGCAGATTTATATTCTCCTAAATGATTAAGCATCAGCACTCCACTCCAAATAGCACCAATTGGATTGGCAATTCCCTTGCCTACAATATCAAATGCAGAACCATGGATAGGTTCAAACATGGAAGGGTAATTTTTATTAGTATTTATATTTGCAGTAGCTCCTATACCTAAACTACCTGTTAAAGCTGAAGCAAGGTCTGATAAAATATCGGCATGTAAATTTGTAGCAACGACTACATCAAGTTTTTCAGGACTATTAACCATTACCGCAGTAGCAGCATCTACCAATAATTTATCAACCTTAATTGAAGGGTATTTTTTACTAACCTCATAAAAAACCTTATCCCATAACTTCATTCCATGTCTCTGTGCATTGGATTTTGTAATTAACGTTAAATGTTTTTTAGGTCTAGATAAAGCTAATTTAAATGCATAGTCATGTATTCTTCTACATCCTTCTCTAGTAAAAATAGCCAATTCACTTCCCATTTCTAAAGGGAGCCCTTTATGAACGATGCCTCCTGAACCGGCATATTCGCCTTCACTATTTTCTCTTACAATTATCCAATCTATTTTTCTTGCTAGGTTTATATTTAATGGTGTGTTAATTCCCTCCATATATTTTGAAGGTCTGACATTAGCAAATTGGTCAAAATTCTGGCATATCTCTAACCTAAGACCCCATAAAGTTACATCATCGGCAATATACTTATCCCCTACTGCACCGAAAAATATTGCATCGTGTTGTCTTAATCTATCTAAACCATCCTTTGCCATCATTTTTTTATATTTTTTAAAGTAGTTACTACCCCAAGGATAATATTTTTTTTTTATATTTATATTGTCTAGCTCTAAGGCCTTTTCGATGACTATTAAACTCGCCGTAATTACTTCAGGACCAATCCCATCACCTGGTATAATTGCAATATTATGTTTAAATTTTGTGTTTTTATTTAACTGTTTCATATATGATAAACTTTATAATATATGAAAATATTATTCTATATAAAAAAAAAGGGAAATAGAAATGATTGATTATTCAGAAGATTTTAAGAATAAAATTGTTGTAATTACTGGTGCTGGTAGTGGAATTGGTAAGGAAACAGCTCAAAGAATGATTGATAATGGAGCAAAAGTAGCTTTATGGGATTTTAATCAAAAAGCCATAGAAAGCCTTCAAAGTGACTTAGGAAGTAATGCTTTAGCTGTAAAAGTGGATATATCAGATGAATTATCTGTAAAAGAAGCAGCAGATAATGTAAGAAATAATTTAGGCTCACCATCTATTTTAGTAAACTGTGCTGGAGTCGCAGGTATTAATGATACTATTGAAAATACTGCCCCTGATGAATGGAGGCGAGTTATTAATATTAATTTAACTGGGACATTTATATGCTGCAGAGAAATAATATCAGATATGGTTAAAAATAAATATGGAAGAATTGTAAATATTGCCTCTGTAGC
>Ga0308004_10000688_pt1 | contig 15752 bp, 4 predicted proteins | sample Neamet38_FD_203156 | JGI IMG/M metagenome (GOLD analysis project Ga0308004, IMG submission 203156) | Marine microbial communities from water near the shore, Antarctic Ocean - #38 | ecosystem: Environmental > Aquatic > Marine > Unclassified | place: Southern Ocean | collected 2014-06-06 | reverse complement strand
CAGCAATAGATATAATCAATATTAATATTTCGGGCGATTTGAAATACGAGGTAACTATTTTTGACTTACAAGGAAGAATAATGATCAGTAAAAAAAAAACCTCTGTAATTGATATTCAAGCCTTGCCGCAAGGAATTTACCTTCTTGAATTAAAAGACCTAGACTCTGGCCAAAAAGTAATTGAAAAAATAATAAAGGAAAAATAAATAAAAGGTCATAAATAACGAGGTGGTTATTTCAAGATACCTGTCCATTAAAATAGCATGAATAAAATTATAATTGGGAAATAAAATTAAGACTATAACAAAACCTAAACTGCGTTAAAAGCCAGTTTAACATAACCAAGGCAAGTATATAATGAACCTTATTTAGCCATCAAATACGAACAAGTGAGTTCAAATCTGATGACAAAATGGCTCAAACAAAAAAATAGATCAATTTATTCCGCAGCAACTATCTGCTAAATAATTGGAAAGTGTTGTAGCAAACATCATCGTAAAAGTAGGGGTTAAAGGACCAACCGATATGGGGAAAGTGATGAGTGTTACTTCTAAGAGTTAGCTGGAAAATCTGAAGGTAGAGCAATCGCCGATACTGTAAAAGCGCTCTTAAACAAGTAGAGTAAACTAGTTAAAGTTATTGCAAGAATTCTGTTTCGTTTTCGGAGCAGGATTTTTTTATTCAAAAAAATAAATAGTATCAGTTTGATGTGAATTGTATAAACCAATAGTTACTTCTTCGTTACCATATCCGTTATATATACTACTAATATCAAAGCATAAATATGTTGTAATCCATACCTCAAAGTTATCTATAGAAAGAGTTAAAAGAACATCTTCATCTAGCTGAGAACATTAAACCTTCTCAAATAATTTTGCTCTTAGACAGCCAGACTTTTAAAGTAGATGATATTGTACAAAAAGAATTTATAACGTCAATCTCTACTTTTTGGATGTTTTGTTAACTTGATAAATCAACAGATAGCCTTAATGGGTAAAGCCATACAAATGCAGGCTCTACATCAAAATAAATAGCTATATTGAGTAATAACAGGAATAAACCAATTGCCTAAATTACGAAGAAATAAAAATTCAATACAATTCTCTCTGCTTTTCCCATACCATTCTTTGTATCATTGCATCGAAATCAGTAATTACTGGATGGGATTTCATTATTGATATTAAATTTTGATTATTAGGGTACTTTACCGAATCATATAAGTCATCGTGAAAAAAACAATGGCCCATTTCATGTCCAAATACTGAAGTATTAATTGTACCACTAGCGTAATTTTGAATTTGCCCTCCAACTTTCAGGAATTGTCTTTGAGCAACTGCATCCCAAGTTGTTTTATGCCAAAATTTAGTAAAAAACATGTCTATACTTTCTGGATGAATATAACCTTCCCATTGAGTTGGGGAATAAACTACATTATCTGCCACATCAGTTCTATTACCAGTTACATACATTTCTGTATAATCTACGTCTTGATACCAATTTTGATTAAAGACACTATTATTGTTCTTAAATCGAATTTCCCATGGTGATTCTTCATTTGTTTCTTGCCAATTAGTAACAATTGGATAATCCCCATAAATTTGATAAAAACTAGCATCTAATTCTACTCCTTCATTAAATACAAATCCAAAAACACGAATATTAACTTCGGTGGGCACTAATTGATCATAATCATCAATTAAATCTAACCACTGATTCGCTAAACCCTGATAGGTTTCCGTTAAATTGGTTATAGCCTCGCCCATTACAGGACCTATCCAATTCTCTATATGATAGTAAATAGACCATTCTCCATTTTTATTAACACTAAACAATGGGTTCTTGAGGTGGCTAATGTTTACCTCGCATATTTCTCTCCACCTTGCTGCATTGACAAGAAATTTTGATATATCTGATGTATCAACTTCTAGACCTATAAAATACTGTTCATAACATTCTTCTTCAAAGAAATAGAACTCTTGACATCCTGGATTTACTTCATAATAAGCCTTTGGGCAAAATTGAAAATCGTAAATATCTTCGTTTACTTTAATTTGATATCCATTCGCGTAAATTAAATCGCCAATGCCGTTAAAGTTCCATTCAGGTAAATATGCATTTCCTTGCCCATCTTTTACAATAATAATTTTGTCTTCTATATCGTCAAAAGCTAATGAGACATCTAGATCATCATAGCAAGTGTATCCAATCATATTCCATCCGTTTAATAAGCTAATATAGCTGTCCTCTAGTATAATACTACAGCTTGCTTGAGTATACAATAAAGGCTCAATACTGCTTAGAATATGATTACAACTATCTATAATAATTAGTGCTTGATTAATATTATCAGTACAAGAATTGTTATCAATGTTTGCGAATTGATTATAGTTTAGTGCAACAGGATTGGTGCAACCTTCAACATAATATGTGTTATCATCAAATTGATTATTATCATAAAGTAAAATAGGGCAAAATTCAAAATTGGAAATATTTTCATTTACTTTAATTTGATATCCATTCGCGTAAATTAAATCCCCAATGCCATTAAAGTTCCATTCAGGTAAATATGCATTTCCTAGCCCATCTTTTACAATAATAATTTTGTCTACAATATTGTTAAAAGCTAATGAGATATCTAGATCATCATAGCACGTGTATCCAATCATATTCCATCCGAAATTAATATTAATAGGCATAATTTGTAAAATTTCTTGGCAAGAAAAGTAATTCACTAACTGTGACTGAACGTCATTAATTTGTTGATATAAATCACTTAATTGATTAGAAATCTCTCCAAGGTTTAATATACATGTTCCATCATCTTGATTTGCAAGAGAACTATAATTTAATGCAATTGTGTTGGTGCAACCTTCAATAATGCAACTATTATCATTTATAGAGGCTTGAACATTATAATTATTTGCATTCTCTAAAGTACACCCATGAATTTGAATATTAACACCATTTATGAGTGGCTCATTAAAGATTTCATTTAAATCTCCATCTAAATAAACATAGTTAACAGAACAATTATCTGTAGAGTAACTTCCCTCACCTGTAACCGTAAATGTATAGTTTAACTCGGCATAAGAGAGTGTAATTACTGTTGATCCATTGTTAAAAGTTAAATCTGGTGAAACACCAAAGAAGTTCCCAGAATACCCATTATCAATATGATAAGGGTGACATGAACTAACCAGAAAATCATTTTGACCTAACAAAGAAAAAGGCAGAAATAAAAATAGAAATTTTATGATAAGACGTGGATTTATAAATTTGGAGTCCTTGTAATTTGTGTGATTTAGATCAATTACTTAACTATTTTTTCAACTGTACCATCGTTGTATATCTCAAAGAGTACGCCTCCCTCAAATCGATCTTCATCAAGACTTATTTCTTGCCCTAACAAATTTACTATACGAACAAGGGTTCTGTTTGATGTGTTCTCTGAAGTACTATTTGTTACAATCGAAGAGGCGATGTTTATAGCATTCGTTTGATAAAAAGAGGACCCTTTAGTCCACTTGTCTATCGAAAAGCTATGTATTGTATTGGTATTCCATAGCTTAAAGATTACTTCTTCCGTTACAGACAAGCCTTCTTTTCCTGATGTTAATTCATCATCTCCCCATACACTCAAGACAGTTACTGGTTTGGTATATACAGCAGACCCAACCATCTTTCCTTTACTATCATATGCAGCTATTTCAGATCCATTCTCTGGGGCTTTATCCCAAGCGGCCTCTCCTATAACTATAGTCATGTTGTTATCTGTTGGTATTTTTTCTATAAAATGATTTAAATTCTTCTGTGTTACTCCAACAGATCCAAATCTATACGATTGGTCATTTGGTAAGTAGTTTAATACATCATCATTTAACGTCTTTAATTGATAACCTCTACCTGAAACCATGTTCCCTATGCCATTAAAATTCAAATCAGGTAAATAAGCATTACCAATATAATCCTTAACAATCACTAAGTTTCCTGATTCATTAATCTCTGAGAATACTGAGGCAGCATTAGCGGGCTCATCTCTTAAATAACCTACTATATTCCAACCTTGAAATAAATTAATCGGCTGTTCTTCTGGGTTTAAACGCTCACCACAAACCTCGAAAGAAACTAATTCTGTAGACTTTGCTTTGAACCCTTGTCCTATTTCCATCAATCCAATACCATTAAACAAGTAATCCGGTAAATAGGCATTTCCTTCAACATCTTTGACAATAACTAATTGGTTTACAACAGAAGACAATACTGTATCTATAGATGGGTTTTCTGGATGTATAAATGTAGAAAACATCGACCAACCAAGAGGTAATTCAATCGTCTGGCAATTTGTAGTACATCCGCCTTGGTTACTTTCTACTGGGCCGTTTCCGGACGGTGATACTGGTGTGTCAGTGATGACTATCTTGTCAACCATTGTGCCGTCTTCACGCATGTATACATGAATCTTGTGTATGCCCGGGTAGGGAATAACAATCTCACTGCCACCATGATTATCCCAGACATAGTCAAGTGAGGGGGTGAACGCCATATGCGCTAAGGCAGTAGGTCCCTGAAAATTGATACCGCCGTGGCATGCGTCATCGTTATAGTCACTCCCGTAGCCTCTTATATGCATATAGTGCGTGCCGGACTGGTTGAATAGAACGTTGAAGTCCATGCGCGGACTGCCGCCCAACAGATAGTTTTCATCAATTTCATCTCCAAAATTTGGATGGGCAATCATCACACCACTGCCCGTGAAGCCAGTATTATCGTCGTCGAAAACCCAGTTATGTCCAGTTTGAGAACCTGTGGTCAAGGTGTCGTAGTTCTCCGCCTCGATCGATACCGTTCCATTGACATCTTGAATGAAGTGGCAGGGGGCTTCCGTCGGTGTCGTGACGTTACTGATTAAGGTGAATGCAGTGCTGTTTTGCTGGGAATCCCGTGCTCTAACTTTATAGGTGTATTGAGTGCCCGGAAGTAAATTGTTGTCGTAGTAAAGTGTGCTGGCCTGCCAACCACTATTACTCGCGCCTGCGTTGCCACTAGTCTCTTCGAAGTAATACTCAACCGGTGGATTGGCGTCGAATGCCGTCAAGGCCTGCATCATGACGTTATTATCGTCCAAGGCAAGAGGCTCTATCAACCACTGAAACGGATTCGGTTCTGGCGGTATGTTTTCGACTAAAGCCTTGGTCCAAAAGGTAAAGTCATCGATACGCCCACCAAAGTTTCCACCGGAAGCGCCGCGGCCAATGTAACACTCATTTGCGCTGATTTCGTCAATATCGTGGGTGATTGTATCGCTATACGCCCATTCAATGTCATCGACATGAATTGTAACCTTGTCACCTATGGTTATCAGTTTGATGTTTTTCCATGCTCCAGAGGGTAGTGGTTCTGAAGCACTAACTACCTGAGTGATGCCGTCAAGCGTGATGCTGAAGGCCAGTTTTCCTTCCGAGTTACTTGGACTCAACCAGGCTTCATCGTCAGTTGCAGAGTTTGAGAAGTTGATCAACTTCTGACCGTTGGCTCCACCTTCCCATTTGAGGTCAACCTCGAAGGAGACTTGCTCAAACTGCCCGACACTCTGGTAGAGTTCAAGGAAATCGTTATTTCCATCGAGCTCGAGCGCCGTGCCACCATTATCAGATACATAATTGGGTCCATTGACCAATCGGCCCCATGTTGCGCCATGGGTGTCCCATACGCGATAACCGTTCTGCTCCTCGAACTTATATTCCAGATAAAGTTGGTTGAATTCTTCATAAGTCTCGCCTTCCCCGATGTAGTCGCCCCAAGCCCAAAGAAACTGGTAACCTGTTGTGTGTTCACCGTTTTTGATGTAGTTACCGTCGATAATGGCTGTGCCGTGAATCCATCCATCTACAAGGGCGTGTCCTTTGATTACGGCGTTCTCCGAGGCCTTTCCGTTCCCCATAATTCTGGCGTGTTCCATGACATGGGCCGAGTTCTCGACAGTCTTGTATTCCCAGATTCTCGCAAAGTCAGTTACTCGCGCGTTATCGCAGATGATAGCGTTGTTCTCAACGATCGCATAGTCAGAAACGACTGCGTTATCCTTAACCGTACCGAAAACCCTTGCAAAGTCTTCAACCCGCGCGTTACCCAGAATATTCGCACCCGGTCCGATGTAAGCGTTTGGCGAAACATAAGCCGTTTCGTCTACATTTGCCGATGGATGTATCCCCGGTGACGGTCGCCAAGAATCCGGTTTCGGCGATGTGCCGTCCAAACGAATCTGATACGGGAAACGGGCTTTGTTGTCTTCTCGATAGTCCGTATTGTTATCCCACGGGTCCGAGAAAATACCGCATTCTATAAGATTGGTGGGTGTCGCCACAACGACTAGATATAGTTCATCATCACCCGCAAGGACATTGAAACTTCCCTCTGCACCATTAGTGAATATGTTTCCGTATCTAGGTATTCCACCATCTACAGCTACAAACATTGCGCTCCACGCGGAACCGCGATCTAAATCCATATGGCCGTCGAGATTTGCTGTTACAGTTCCTGTGTTTACTTCCAGCGGACAAATATTATATCCTAACTGATGCGGCGCACGCCATTTTTGTGGCTCGTACCATCCAGTACCCAGATAGGGTACCTCTTCCAGAAGCGTATAATGTAGGTGCGCCTTATACTCTTCAGTTTCCCAGTACTCAGCATAGTCAGGGTGTGCTGGGTAGTCCCAAGTTATGTTCTTCGCTGCTACTTTGACCCACTCTTCGCTGAACGGTGTCTCCGGATTTGGGTCGCAAAGCTCCATGGTCAGAGGTGGGTAAGTGCGGTCAATGTCATCATCATCAGATGGAACATAGTTCCATAGCCTAGTAATAAAAAGAGGGCCAAATTCAGGAGTTTCACCCAAATGCTCTAACATCAGGTAATCATGGTAGTAATCTCCCCCATAAACTGGATAAATATGAGCACCCTTTGGGACAGCGTGAACCGGATTGATGTCAACTTGGAAGTCTCCCCAGGAGGGCGTATAATTCGCGTGAGTTTCCCACCATTGACTCGACATTTCTCCCATCTGATGGCTGTCGGTACCGTGGGTGTATTCATGAAAACTGACGTACCCGGAGTAGGAAACACCGAAACCCAGACCTAAATAATCGGACCAGCCGGAATAGTTACCACCACCATTTCCCAGTATCCATTTGTATTTACGGCCATCTCCACGCAAGTGCTCATGGTCTGAGACAAATGGGAGATGTTTACCGCTTTTTTCGTTGAAAAAAGTATAGATAGTCTCGGCTTGTGGCAATTGAATGTTTTCGACACGGTCAGCCATCTCTGCGTCCTCGTTTACCCACATTGAACGGAAATGAGCGGATTCTCGCCATTGTAGCTCTGAGCATGCCGTGGGATCTCCCGTGGTAATGTTTTCGTCCCCGTGTACATCCGTACATGAGTTTTGGTAGTTGGCGTTGATGGGATAGAAAAGATAAGTGCCGAGACCTACACCACCATTGTAATTGTGGATAATATCGGTGGTGGTCATCGGTTCGGTATGAATACGCACCGCGGCGATTGAGCCGCTAAGGGACTGTGCGCCAAGGTTGATGACGGTATTGCCGCTGAAATCTATAGCGCCTGACTGAATTCCGACTTGAGAACCGTTCTTGTAGAATATAGTCTGGTTACCGTTGGATATTGCTACCAGATGCTGCCAGGAATTGCTCCCAGACATATTGAACTGGCTCGCTTTGAGGTCAACATTCGAGGCGTCTTCAAAGCGAATAAGAACTTCGCCCGCCTCTACCGAAGGGTTGTGAATCCACATTTCCACACTTAATACTCCATCTGTGATTTCGTCGGGAAGTGTGAATCCCTGTCCGGGTTCGGTAATCATCCTAAGTTTATCGTCTCCGTCAAAGATGATCGCAGACGAACCATTCACAGACGAGTTGAATAAGGGATATTCGCTTATTGGACCATCAAAACTAAAGAAGCCGAAAGTCCATTTGAACGAACCCAAATTAGACCAGTTTAGCGCAGTATTATTGTCGTCTCTAGCAACGCTGAAGTCCACATGGCAATCTACCGCAAGTCTTCCCCCCGAGTTGCCTCCACCAACGTAAATAATTCGGGCATCGGTCTGTTCATCACCTGCATAGAAAGGATGTGGTGCCGGTACCATCTGACCAAATGCATGAAGAGCGGAAAATATAACTAGTACAAAAGAGATTTTTTTTTTCAAAATATTGTTCTTTTAGTATTTTGGTTTAATGATTAATACTAACAAGTTATTTTATTTTCCAAAACTACTGGAGTTAATAAGTAGCATCCATAAAATTCCTTTTGTTTATACAATTTGTATAAACGTATTAATAAATTTAGATATTCCTGGTAAATGCGGCAATACGCTAAATAGCGTATTTTAAAAAAAGTAAATACATACTAAGGAGTATTTGGCTGACAATACGATACATAACGCACTTATAAGAAGCAACTTGGGGGTTAAAAAAGTAATCTAATTGAAAAAGCATTTATATTTCAAGCAATCACGGAAATGCTTAATTTTAAGTTTCCGCCAAATTCTATTTCTATGAGTTCGGATGGTGTTCTGAGAAACATACATTTTAGTAGATATCTGCAAATTAGTATATCCTTTTATAATGAATTTTAATGTTTCTATTTCTCTTGGAGTTAACGAAGAATATTGTTGTACATTACTCTTAATAAAATGATTTTGTTCAATAATAGTTTTAAATGAGTTAATAGTGCTGTTAAATTTGGACGGCTGTTCTTTAAACTCAAAAACTACTTTTCCATCGTCATCTGTTCCTTTAAAAGTAATGGATAACTTCTGTTCTTTGCTATTAGAATCTTTAGTGTTGGCATCTTGACTCAACCAATTTATACACTCTATTTCAGTTGCAAAATATTTTGGTTTAAAGCCAATGGATAAGTTTTCTTTAAATATATCCATTATTTCAATATAAGCCAAAACATCTTGTCCAACAATAAATGCCACTTGATGAAAACCATCTTGATTCTCACCTACAAATCCAGCTCTAAATATTGGTGCTGAAATATTCTCATTAACCCATTTTTTTGTGACATCAGCTACTTTAAGAGTAAGGCTGTCTAAACGCCATATTATTTGAGAAGGTTTTATTTTCTGAGCTATATGTAGATGTTCTATCAACTCTTTTCTGTACTCCAAATCATTAGGAGGGCTAGATTTCCATGTACTAATTAGCCTTGAACAACCTTTTTCATATGTTATGATTAAATGAGAACCGTTGTATACTTCCATGATTTTTAATCTTTCAATAAAACTTATGTATCAAATCATAAGAGAGTTAATTATTCTGTAGAGAACGTAAATAAATTAAAGAGATTGTATCAAGATATAAGTTCCTGCACCAGCAAAGTAACCTATAAGAGCTAAGATAGAAATTTTATTCCAAATTTTTCAAATGCATACCCAGACTTCAAGCAGTACATCATTATATTTGTCGAATTATAAATGTCAGGTACCGAATTTACAGGTTTGCATCTCTTATGTAAATAGACAATTGGAAAATTTAGAAATAGAATCAATTAACTCATTTAAATCTTCCAAAAGGTTCGAAGAATTTACCTTTTAGGTCACTCGAGCGGAGAATTGGTTAAAATCAACCGGTTCTCCGCTTTTTGTTTTAGCTAAACTCCTTGACAGCAAAGGTATTTCGGAGAAAACAGTATTTACTCTTTCGGTTCGTACTCTGCACTTTGACTTGTCGTAACCTATTCCGGATGGAAATAGCATTTCAATCAAAGTTAATCCTACAAACCTAAAGGTTGTGCAATATTGATTGACCTTTTTTTATAGGATCTAGATTTCATTTATTTTCAACATACCATAAAACGTCATTTACAGATTAATTAAGAGTTAATTAAATACCGATTTGAACTCTAGTTATAGTACAACAAACTATTAATAATATTTAGATTAAGTCCAAGATCATTTGAGTCTTTCATCTGTTGTTCCAATAACAGAAGGGGGAGACGTTATAATGTAATTTACTATTTTTAGTTATCCCCCCTGAACCCTAATTTAGTTTAAATATTTTTATTATATTTAAATAAAATATAAACTATATAAAATGAAAAACTTAGCACTGATTTCAATTGTTGTTTTCTTTCATCTATCTTCTGTCGCTCAGACAGACTCGCACACTCAGACTTTATCATTCCCTCAAGGATGGTCATTATTTTCTGTAAACACATACCCTAGCAGTGGTCTTACTATTGGATCTCTATTTGATGATGTTTCAGATGACATTATTATAATTCGAGATTATATAGGAGGTGCTTATTTACCTGCATTTGAATTTGATGGTATTGGAGATGTAAACCATTCAGAAGCTTACGTTATCAAAACATTAAATCCATTTACTTTGAACATTACGGGTCAATTAATTTCTCCTGAAGATGTAATTATTGACTCCCAATCAAATCTCAATTTGATCTCTTATCCAAGAATAGATTCTATTTCTGCCCAAAGCATCACAAATATTTTTTGGTTAAAGGACTCTAAAGGACATATATTTATACCTGGTATTATTGATCAAATTGGAGATTTAATACCAGGACAAGGTTATTTAACTGGTCCAATATCTTTCACTTACAAACCTAATAATGAACAGTATCCTGAGCCTACCTTGGAGGTTACTAATTCAATGCCCCTAAATTTGAGTTCTGCCCCTGGAGAACCGTCGTCTAATATAACCTATGTAATCGGCAATGAGGCGTGGATATCCCTTCCACCAGAAAATTCGGACATAGGATTTTATACCTCTGAAGGAATGTTAGTCGGTTCATCCAGATACACTTCACCATATACATCGATTAGTGTTTTTGGCGACGACCTTTCAACTCCTGTAATTGATGGATGTATAATTGGAGATGTTTTATTAATAAAAATACTTACGGACGAAAATCAATTGATAGAAGTACCAAGCGGAAGTTCATTTGTATACAACGGTCCTGGTGGATATAGTTTTACCCCACAACAATTTTTAAATTGGAGTGATAATAACATAGTTGTTATAGAAGGTTGTACGAACTCAACTGCGCAAAACTTCAACGCTGAAGCTACTATAGATGACGGTTCTTGTGAATACGATGAAGTTGTTGGTTGTTTAGATAATACAGCACTAAATTATAATGCTGAAGCAACTATAGATGATGGTTCTTGTGAATACGATGAAGTTGTTGGTTGTTTAGATAATACAGCACTAAATTATAATGCTGAAGCAACTATAGATGATGGTTCTTGTGAATACGATGAAGTTGTTGGTTGTTTAGATAATACAGCACTAAATTATAATGCTGAAGCTACTATAGATAGTGGTTCTTGTGAATATGATGTAGTTGTTGGTTGTATAGATTCAACAGCTTTAAATTATAATGCAGATGCAACAGAAGACGGTAATTCATGTCAATACATTTCAACTGAATATTGTACTCCATCAGGGCAGTCAAATACAAGTCTCAGTATCAAACATTTTGCATTTGGTGATTTAGACACGGGCTATAATCCAAATAACTCTGTTAGTTCAAATACATATACCGACAATAGCGAACTATATTCTGATCTTGTATCAAATAACACCTATAGTGGTTATGTGGGAATATATTCTCCATCATCTAACTCCTCACCAATTAAGATCGTTGAAGTTTATATCGATTTTAATGGTGATATGGATTTTTTAGATGAACATGAATTGGTAGATACCCGTGTAGTTTATCCAAGTGGACAAACTGGTTGGACCTTTAGTCATACAATGCCTGATTTCACAGCAATTGATGCCATAGTTGGAGAAACTAGACTTAGAGTTGTTGCCTACCTACAATATCAATATTATAGTCCAAATAGTAGCTGCATAGAATCAAATAGTTACCAAGGAGAGACTGAAGATTATACCGTTAATTTAGTTCATAGTGGTTGTACTAATCCACTTGGAATAAATTATAATGAAGAGGCGTCTGCCGATAATGGATCTTGTATTTATCCTGAAGGAACATGTCCTGAGTCAAAAATAGACGTTGTCTTTTACACTGATAGTGTTCCCAATGAAATTACTTATACCTTATCTGATGGAGACGATGACTTATATCAATATACTATTACTAGCGATCAGGTAAATTCAACAATAACGAATACGCATTGTTTTGATAATGGTGATAATGTCGACTTTAATGCAACAAACGAATTGCAAATTTCGGGGAATAATGATGCATATCGTTTATACCATTGTGGACAATTAGCGCCATATGCCACTAATTTAAATTTCAATTCCAGCGTAAATGGTCCAAATATAGATTTAGATTGTTCGAGTGGTTGTACAAATACTGATGCATTAAACTTTAATGAGAATGCTTCAATAGATAATGGAGAATGTATTATTGATATCTGTGCAAGTTTAAGCTCAAATTTACAGTTGTATAGTCAAGAAGAAGTCCTTCTCTATGCAAATTGCACGGATTATACAAGTGTAGAAATTACGGGTTCAGTAGATGATGTAAGTCCTTTACTGAATACTAATATTCAGAATATTCAAGTCCAGGAAAGTAATGTTTCAAGTGAATCCTTTAATCAGTTAATCGCTAACCAAAGCTCTTTTCAGTCAATTTATATTTATGGAAATAATTCAATATCTGAATTAAATATAATTCATCCTAATCTAGATCTAGGATTAATATTTGCTGCTAATTGTAATCAACTTGAATCTATTAATATAGATATTTCTAGTACAGTAGAGCTAGCAATAGAATCCTGTGAGCAACTAAATTCAATAAATGGAATTGGTGATTTTGACATTATTGAATTTTCGTATATCTATTCAAATCAATCCTTAACAGAAATCACAGGAAGCTCACTATCTGATAATTACAATTCATTTAATTGGATGGATGGTGTGTTAAATATTGGAGAAAATCCAAATTTAAATTCGTGTTGCCCATTAGGAGGGTTTTCCGGATACATTTATAACCAAATGAGTGTTTTTGGAAATGGAGATAACTGTAGTAATGGAACTTCTATTAATTCATTTTATGAAGAACATTGTCTCCCAGGATGTACTGATGAAATTGCAATTAATTACTCAGTAAATGCAGTAGAAGATGATGGCTCTTGCGTATACTGTCCAATACTTGAGGTAGTGTCTTCAATTTCAAACATTAGCTGTATCACGAATGATGCAGACGTATCTGTAACAGTTTATCCATCAGGCTTCTATAATTATGAATGGTCTAGTGGACAAACATCATCTACAATTTTCGACATTCCTAATGGGGATTATTCTGTCACGGTTACCAATTCTGATGGTTGCTCTGCAACAGAATCAATTTTATTAGAAACATCTTCTGAGATAATAATTGATGCAAATGTACTAGCTGATGATATGGGACAATGCGAGGGAGAAATTATTACCACAATTTCTGGTGGATCTGGGAATTACACTTTCCAATGGTATGATGAAAATAACCAAACGACTCAGAATGCACTAAATCTATGTGCGGGTAACTACCTTCTAGAAGTAACTGATGGTTCAGGCTGTACAGTTTCTAATAGTTTTGATGTAGAAGGTGGTATTCCTTGGTCTTATGGCGTTACAGGCTCTAATCATTCATTATTTATTCAAGAATCAACTATTTTTAATCTGTACAATTCAGAATTAAGTTTTGGAGATTATATAGGTGGGTTTTATATTGATGAATCCACTGGTGAATTAAAGTGTGGTGGATACGAAGTTTGGGAAGAGGGACAAGTAAATATTGCGCTATGGGGAGATGATCCTGATACACCAGAAAAAGATGGTTTTTATGAGTATGACCGCATCATTATTGGAATATATAAAAGTACAGAAGCAAGAGCATATTTTGGAGAGTCAGAATACTATGATTCACCGCCTTTCACAAGTACTGAATATTTCTTGACGAATGGATTTAGTGGGTTACAAGAATTTAACGGTACACCTAGCCCTTCATGGTTCACAGAAAACACGGGAAGTAATCATGTGATAATGCTTACAGATTTCGACCCATTTATTGGTGAAGAGCCACTAGTTTATGGAGATTTTATTGGTGTTTTCTTCACAGACTTAAATGGCGATTTACGTTGTGGAGGTAAAGCTATTTGGACAGGTGAAAATCAGGTGATTGCAGCTTGGGGTGACGATCAACTAACCTCAGAGAAAGAAGGGTTCTCATCAGGAGAAACTATGTTATGGAAGGTATGGAAAGCGAATGAATTGGAATCATTTACAACATTTGCAACGTTCTTTAACAACCAAACTAATTCAGGTGACTTTACTGTAAATGGAATGTCAATTCTGCTCTCACTATCAATTAATGTAAACCAAAACATTAACATACCTCTGGGTTGGTCAATGTTCTCTTTAAATATAGATCTTGATGATAGCGATTTTACTAGTATTATAGAACCTATTAGTGAGGCAGTAAATCTTGTAAAAAATTACTCAGGTGAAGCTTACCTTCCAGAATGGAATTATAATGGAATAGGTGACCTAGAAACCAACCAGGGGTACCAAATTAAAGTCATAGAATCGCAAGTTCTTTCTCTATCAGGAAACTATATTTACCCAGAGAGCAATCCACTTATTATCCCATCAGGATGGAGTATGATAAGTTATCTGAGAACTGAGCCAGCAGCGGTAGATATAGTATTAGAAGAGCTTACTCAAGATGACAATTTATTAATTTTTAAAAATTATTCAGGGCAGGCATTTTTTCCTATGTTTAATTTTAATGGTATTGGAGATTTTATTCCAGGAGAAGGATATCAGATTAAATTAAATGTATCGGATACCTTAGTGTATAAAAGTAATGGAATCAATTACCGCTTATCTGAGACTACTAAAGTTGATGCTAGCACTAGTTACTTCACACCACCTATTATAAGTGATAACAATATGCACGTTGTAATACCAGATGAAGCATGGAATGACAATCCAATAGAGAATTCAGAAATTTCTGTATTCGACCAATTTGGGGATTTAGTTGGTTGTTCAAAATATACTTCACCTGTTTCAGTTATCACTCTATGGGGAGATGATAAGACAACTTTAAATAAAGATGGTTTGTTTGTCAATGAAGTACTGAAATTTAAAATTTGGGACACAAAAACAACAAAAGAATTTGTTGTTGATAAATGGTCAGAAGGTACTTCATCTTACAGTGTTAATGGAGTTAATGTTGCTGAAAACATTGAGATGAATCATGAAAATTATGATCTTAACTCTATCAATAGGTCCCTAGTAAAAACAATCAATGTACTTGGGCAAGAAGTTAATGAAGAGCCTTTTCAATCTCAACAAAGATTACTATTCAGAGTATATAGTGATGGTAGTGTAGAAAAATTCATTACTAAACTGTAATGTGTAGTTCCATTTAATTAAAATCTAAAAAATAGCTTGCAATACTAAACTAGTCACTTTTTCATATCAAAGAGCTTAAATTTTGCTGAGAATACAGTTTTAAAACAAGTTTTAAACGGAGAAGTTTGTCAGATAATAATGACAACTAGATTCACCATTAAAGCAACCTTCTAATATCCTCTAAAAAGTTCGAACTATTGCCACTTGAGGTCACCCAAGCGGAGAATTGGTTATTTTTAACTGGTTCTCCGTTTTTTGTTTTTGTTATCTTAAAGTTCAAGCCAATAATTATTCAGAGACTAGCTCTGAAAGCTTCTTTGCTAACATGTG
>Ga0308004_10000687_pt1 | contig 15754 bp, 15 predicted proteins | sample Neamet38_FD_203156 | JGI IMG/M metagenome (GOLD analysis project Ga0308004, IMG submission 203156) | Marine microbial communities from water near the shore, Antarctic Ocean - #38 | ecosystem: Environmental > Aquatic > Marine > Unclassified | place: Southern Ocean | collected 2014-06-06 | reverse complement strand
AAACCATTGAAGATTGTGTTATGATTAATAAAATCAAACACTATAAGAGGACCTTTTAAGTTACTCAGTAAGCTTATAAATTTGAAAAACTCATGGCCGTTTCATGGCAATTTAAGGATTTTAAAAACTTTAATAACTGAATATCAGTTAGTTATAAATTATTTGAGACTACAGTCCGTAGTCTTTTCAAAAATAAATTTATTTAACACCTTAATAATGTGTTATTTAACTTTTATATTTTAAATAAATAACGTATATTAAAGTATAATATCTTGTTATAATTTAGCTCATATTTTGTTAAATTATAAAATAATACAAGTTATATTCATGTTAAATAATTAAAATAACCTACGTTATATGCACGTTAATTTCTATAAAAAACCACAAATAAAGACACATAAGACACTCATAAAAGTAGAAAAATCCGTCTTATTTTTAGACTATTTAGATCATTTTATTTCCAATTCAGCCACAAAAAGAGTTCAAGGATATGGAACCGTGGGTTTGGCTCACAACACCATTCGGACCTATAAATCGCTTTTTCGGATTGTAAAAGCCTATGAATTTGAGAAATCAGAGAAATTGTACTTGAATTCTATAGATAAATATACCGCCGAATCTTTTACGCGTTTTCTAAAAATTGAGCAGCAGTATAGTGATAATTACTGTGGTCAGCTCTTAAAATTATTGAAGATTATTTTGCGTGATGCTGAGAAAAGCGGCTTGGAAGTGCACCCCTATTCCAATTATATTGAGTCTTTTAAGCAGAAGAGTTCAGACCGAATTCTACATATTTTAAATCCAAAAGAGATAAAAGCTTTAAAGGAATTACAGCATATCCCAGAAGATTATGCAGATAGTTATAGCTGGCTGTTAATAGGATTGTGTATCGGGCAACGAGTCTCAGATCTATTAAAATTAACTCCTAGTAATCTTAGAAAAGCACCTATTGGCTTATATCTAGATATATTACAACAGAAAACAAAGAAGGCAGTGACGGTTGGTGTGGCAGATCCACTAGTTATTAAACTATTAGAGAATGAATTCCCGAAAAGAGTTTCACAAATGGTGTTTAATAAACAGATTAAAACACTTTGTAAAATGGCAGGAATTGAAGGGTTGGTGAGCGGATTTAAAAACAACCCAAAGACACGAAGGAAAGAAATTGTAAATGCTCCAAAGTATGAATTTGTGACCTCACATATTATGCGACGTTCTTTTGCTTCTAACTATTATGGTAAAATTGAAACACCGCTTAATGAATATTACTGGGCATTCTAAGGAGAGTACTTTTCTGACTTATATTGGGACGCATCAAAATAAAGATGCGCTGGCAGATTTATTTATGCAGCAGGCGGGAGTTATTTGGTGATCTTACTTTTTTATTCCTAACCTTCTTTTATAGAAATTTAATGAAGTTAATCTACTCAATAACCAAATCCGATACTTTTTATATCTTATTAACTTATAAAGAATATTTATTCTAAAAATTAAGATTAGATAAGTCTTAATAAATTTGTGTCGTTTTTTTGTGGCTTTTGGATTGGTAAACTGACTATTAAAATTACTTAAGTAGGCCGCTGTTTTTTTTGTGTTGTTATATTCTAAACTCTCTACTTTATTAAAAATTACATAACAAGCTGCTAAAAAACAATTTAAGGGGTGGTTTAGGGTATCTAAGGAGTTCACTGCACCTTTTGCATTCGTTTTTTTAGACAATAAAAAAACATCATAGGCATTTCTTAAAGCCATTGTTTTACAATAAAAACCATGATCATTTATTTGATTCGCAATGATTGATAAATTAAGTTTGTTTGCATAATTCAAAACAGTAACTCCATTAAGAACCTGACTGTTTTTTTCTACAAAACTATAATTAAATTCATTGGTGTATTTTTCTATTAAAAGCTCTTTATGAATTTCTATAGCTGCAATGTTATTCTCTTTTTGAAGTCTTCTATAATGTTTTGTCGATGGAAAATGATATTTGTACTTACTTGCATCAGAATACCCATTATCCCTTAAAACTGTTATCGCTTTTGGATAGTCTTCTTTTGAGAAAATAAAATCGATATCCCCCACCATACGCTCAGCGATATCATCATAAATACCTGCTAATAAGTTACCCGTTCCTTTTAAAAAAATTGGAGTAATATTATTGTTTAATAAAAGTGTATTTAACTCATGTGCTTGGGTAATAATTTGTTTGTTCCTGTCTCTATTTAAATTGGTTATATATTTCATATAATCAACCAAATCAGTGGGAAGATATTTTAGGAAATCTGCACGCTTTAAATTACAATACAATGCAGGAAACACAAAATGACCTGTACTTACTTTTACAACCGCATCCCAATCTACATCGGTTGTTTTAAGAATGACCTCTATTTCGTGTCTGTTTTTTTTTCCAGAGAAATAGTCAAACACTTGGCAATAAAAAATAACGTTTCTTTATAATTCAATTGATATTTGTTTTACTCGAAAGATATTACCTTGTAGGATCTGGGTCTTGATTAAAGAGATCTTCATTTTTCTCTTTTAATTGTTCTAGGGTGAATTTGTCTCGTACTGATTTTGTTTTTGGAAAGATATAGTTAGAAAGGGTCATAAATACTTTTACCCGTTCTGTTTTGGTGAGTTTTTCTTGGTTTACCAATAGATCATCCAGCACTTTTTCATAGAGTAATTCCATCTTTTCTTTAATGGAAAGTTCATCTTTTTTCGCAGGACCTCTTTTAGATTTCTTCCCTGCATTGCGAGCGGTTTTTGGATCAAATGGCATATCTAGTACAATTAAAAAGTGAATTCAAATTTAACTAAAATAATTTACTTTTTTAAAACTCACGCTTAGGTAAATCTTTAAACCATTTTTCATAAAGTCTAGTTTCCGAGAATACTATTACCCAAGCTGTCATGAAAATTAATTGTAAATCTAAAAATAAAGAACAATTAGTTTGATACCATATTTCAAGTTCGCCTTTATAGGGTAGTATTATTTCTTTATAGCATTCATGAGGGGTTAGTTCAGATTCTGTCAAGATACTCTCTTCATCTCTAAAAACTATAGAGCCTATTCCAGTTAAACCTGGCTTTATATTATAAACAGAATTTTGAAAATTTAAACTATACCTATTAAAACCAGCCCTCATTAAAGGTCTTGGTCCAATGACAGAAATATCACCCATAAATATGTTGAATAATTGTGGGAGTTCATTTAATTTAGATTCTCTAAGAAATTTACCAGCTTTAGTTACTCTAGGGTCATTTCGTAATGTTACATCACCTGTACCAATATTTGGACTATTTTTAACCATGGTAGCAAATTTATAAATCATGAAACTCTTTGTTTTATAACCTACTCTTTCTTGAAGATAAAAGATTTCACCTTCGCCAGTTAATTTAAGTATCACTATAATTAAAATTAAAATTGGTGAAAGCAATATAATTGCGATACTAGACAAAATAATATCAAATATGCGTTTAAGAATTAAGTACATGTGTTATAGAATTTTTTTATTGTTTCAATAACTTTTTCAAGATCCTCTTCTGTTATACTTGTTGAACAAGGAATTGACAAACTACTATCGTGAATCTTCTTGCAATTATCTATTTTTGTTATGTAATGACAGTTTTTATACATAGGCAACTGATTCATTGGCATCCAAAAGGGCCTACTCATTACTTTATTAGCATTCAGATATTTCAACAATTCTTTCTGATATTTCGTTTTGATAGTGAATAACCAATCATTATGCTCTACCTCATCATTGACGTGCTGAAACTCTATATCACCAACTCCAAGAAGATGCTCTCTATAATAATTTCCTATATATTGTTTTTTCTTTACAAAAGAAGGCAACTGTTCCATTTGAGCAACTCCAATAGCTGCTAATACATTCACAAGTCGATAATTATAACCAACCTCATCATGATAATAAAGCATAGGGTCAACCTTAGCTGTGGTAGTAAGATGTTTAGCCTTCTTTGCTAATAACTTATCATTCGTAACAATTACACCACCACCACCTGTTGAAATGATTTTATTTCCATTAAAACTAAAAACACCCAACTTATTAAATGTTCCAGCAGATTGGCCTTTATATTTAGATCCTAATGCTTCTGCAGCATCTTCTACAAAAGACATATTATACTTTTCACAAATCACCATAAACCTATCTACATCAAAAATATTTCCTTGAATGTGAACAGGCATAATAGTTTTTACACATCTCCCATCTGAGATAAGAATACGTTCACCCTCTGAATTTATAGATGTTTTATTATCTAAAAATTCATCTAAAAGATCTAGATCCATCTGCCAAGTTTTTAAATCCGCATCAATTAATATTGGATCTGCACCTGTATATTTTATAGAATTTGCACTTGCTACGAAAGTCATATTCGAAACTATAACATAATCTTTTGGTTTAACTCCAGCTAATAGTAGAGCTATATGAAGTGCTGCAGTTCCGTTCATGGTTGCAATACCGTATTTCGCACCAGCATAATCTGCTACCATCTGCTCAAATTTATCTACATAACTGCCAGCTGAGGAAATCCAACCAGTTTCTAGACATTCTTTAACATATTTTAACTCATTTCCAGAAATATTTGGAACACTGAGTAATATAGTTTTTTCTTTTTCATTCATTATTTACTCTTTTTATTATCATAAAATGACTCATGAAGATCTTTATTTTTATCCAAATAATCAACGTACCAATTTATTGTGTCTTTTAATCCATCCTTCCAACTAACCTTGGGCTCATATCCAAGATCTTTTTTAGCTTTACTAATATCGGGACAACGTCTAGCGACAGATCCTGGATATGTAGGAGCATCAATATAGGCACCTTTAAACCCCATTAATTCTCCTGTATATTGAATTAACTCTTTAATTGTAATTTCTTCTTGAGTACCAATATGATATATCTCACCATTACCACCCTTCTCCATAGCTAATACTGTTCCATTTACAGCATCATCAATATGATTAAAGGCTCTTGTCTGATCTGCTCCATATATTTTAAACGGATTCTCACCATTTAAAAAACGTTGAGCTAAATGAGGTATAACATGTTTGAATCCCATTCTTTGTCCATAAACGTTATGGTACCTAACTATAGTACATTCAAAACCTAATTTATTTGCATATTGTATAAAGCCAGATTCTCCTAACATTTTCGTAACTGCATATGTAAACCTTGGGTGGGTTATGTCTTGAATTGTCAATGGCACTTCTTCAGCTGTTGGAATTTGATAATCAAAAGCCTCAACGGTTCCTGCATAACATTCGCTAGTAGATGTAAATACTACCTTACCACATTTACTGCTTCTAAGCCACTCTAGAGTGTTATAAATTAAAGCCGTATTAATTCTAATAATCTCATGTGGCATCTCATTTACATAATCAACACCTACTACTGAAGCTAACATATAAACGTAATCATAGTCTTTTTCTAGTTCTAGAAAGTAATTTGGTTCCGTAAAATCTCCAGAAACAATCCTAATATCATGTTCATCAACAAGAGATTGTAATGAAGAATCTATTTTTCCCCCGGCTCTAAAAAAATTATCAGCTATTGTAATTTTATAACCACCTTTTTCTGCTAAATATTTGGCAATACTAAAGCCAATAAATCCAGCTCCTCCTAATAATAATACTTTTTTCATTTTTTGTTTTTTATTTTAATTTATATCTCCTCTTCCGACTACTCGAACTTTATGTTTTTCACTCAATTGTAAAATTTGTGAATTTGTAAACAAACCTACAGTATCAAAAATAAATAATTCCTCTTTTTTCAAAAGTAATGTTATTAAATATTCGGAGTCTTTATATTCTTTGTGAGCTGTAGTAATAACAACTATATTTAATTCTGATTCAAAAACCTTATCAATGCTTTCATCAACTTCAAGGCCTACTTCCTCCCAAAATCTAACATAAGGGTCATGTAGTTGTATTTTTGCATCCTCTTTGATTAAATAATTATAAAATGGTTCGACGGGGGTATATCTGGTATCTCCAACATCACTTCGATAAGAAACTCCTAATAACAGTATTTTTTTTCCATTTAAATTATTAATTTCTTTTTTCAAAAACTGGTAAGCATAAAGTGGCATTTTATCATTTATTTGAACTCCTTTTATACTCTGACCTAATCCTTCTTTAGCTCCAAAAAGATTTTGTTTAGACCAAGAAGCTAATAAAGGATCTTTAGTTAAGCAATAACCTCCAACTCCAATACCCGGATACATTAAGTTTTTATGAGTAGGTCTCATTCTTATTGCATCTACTACTTCATATAAATTAACACCAGACTCTTCTGCAAAACGAGACCATTCTACAGCAAAAGCAATATTCATAGCGCGATAAGAATTTTCTAAAACTTTTGCCATTTCTGTAGCATTAGTACTTCCTAATCTTGTCAGTGGATATTCTTTAGTAGAAATTATTGTTTTTAAGAATTGTTCTACAGAATCTGCTGACTTTTCGTTAATTCCTGAATATACTCTGTAAAAATTCTGAATAGAATCTATATAGTTCGGTCCTGGCATAACTCGTTCATAAGAATGACCTAATTTAAATTTATCAACTGAAAGCCCTCTTTTTATTAAACATTCTTTGATAATTGGATATGCTACTTTTTTTGATGTTCCTGGGGGTACAGTAGTTTCAATTAAGATTAATACATCTTCTTTACAATTGTCACCAATTGCTTTCATTGCTTTTTTAAATGCAGTTAAATCTACTTCGAAATCATTAAGCTCTCCGTAAAAATCTGATTCTTTAGCTACGTCTAAATTAATATCTACAATGATTACATCTGCCTTTGTATATGCATATGAATCAAATGTGGCTAAAAGATTCCCTTTTTGTTTCGCAATATTATAAAACTTCTCTATTTTAGGATCTGATGCAATTACAGGAAATAAGCCCTCATTTATTGATTTTATTTTCCAAAAAGTATCCTTTCTAGGAAGATCAACTCCAATCACAGCATAATCTCCATCTATTGCGTTAGCACAAACTAAAGACATAACTGCTCCTACAAAGCCTAAGCCTTGAACTGCAATTACCGGTTTATTATTTTTTGAGACAAATTCATCGATGCTGATAGTATCATCTATTACATCAGGAATGATGTAAGTTTTTCCATTTAATGGATTAATTGATTCTTGTTTATTTTTCATATAGTTTTACTTGGGTTTCCTACTACTTTTGTATTATCTAAAATATCATTAATTACTACTGCTCCTGCACCAACAGTAACATTGCAACCTATTTTCACACCTTGTTTTATAACAGAATTAGCGCCTATAAAACTTCCTTTTCCAATTAGAACATTACCAGATAATACTGCCCCAGGGGCTATGTGGGAAAAATCCCCTATTTTACATTCATGCTCAATTATAGATCCAGTATTAATAATACATCCATTTCCAATTTTCGCTTGTGAGTTTATAATCGCGCCTGCACATATAAGTGTCTGAAAACCAATATCAACTGTATTAGATATAATAGATTTTGGGTGAATTAAATTAATATTAAAGTCTAGGTTTGGAAGGCTTTTGTATATTTTTTTTCTAATAATATTATCTGCTATACAAATAAATACTTCTTGCTCAGAATTCATGTTTTGTTCTTCTCCTAAATAATTTAATTCATAGGGGTTTTCATTTTTTTTATTTAAGTCACAATACCCCCCTATGATTATATCATTTAGCAAAGCTATTTCAATACATACATAGGCATGTCCTGAATACCCGATTATATTTATTTTTTTTTTCATAAAACATTTTTATAAGATTCGTATTCATTCAACAAGGCGTTCCAATATAATTTTTGTTCATAATTATTAACTATGGCCAATCTAGATTTTGCTGAACACTTTAGATATAGTCCTTTGTCTAGAAAAATTCTTGACATTGCCCTTTTTAAAGACTGTATATCTTTACTGGGAACGACGATACCATTATAATCAGTTTGAATAATTTCATTACATCCATTAATATCTGTGACTATACTAGGTAAACCCATAGCTCCAGACTGCATAACAACATTTGGAAAGCCTTCTCTATAACTAGGAAATACTAATGAGTTTGATATAGCAAAAAATGGTCTTACATCGTTTTGATACCCTGCTAAAATTATTTTATCATGACTACTAATTAATAGTTTAGTTATTTCACTTAATGGATCGAGCTCATCCTCAAAAGGACCAACTAGTAATAACTTTATACCTTTTAAATCTAAACATAATTCATTAAAAGCTTCAACCAATTCATTTATTCCTTTGTCTGCAACTAACCGACCAACAAAAATAAAAACAAAATCATTTCTTTCAATTCCTAATTCAGATTTCAATGTATTGTTTTCCTTAAATGAGAATAATTCAGGATCAAAATATGAAGTATCAATTCCATTAGAACTTCCAATTCCAATTACTCTAAGTTTATCTTCAGTAGTAAATCTATTTTTTAATATAATATTTTTTAACCCAAACGAATTAGGGTATACTTTTGTAGAACAATTGTAAGTAAGTTTCTCAACAAAATTTAAAACAACCCTTTTTAGTCCGACAGCCTCCATTAAAGGGAGTCCTGCAACCGTATGAAGCCTAACTGGTACTCTGGCAAAAAAAGAGGCTACCATGCCCACTACACCTGCTTTAGGCGTATGTGTATGAACGATGTCTGGCTTCTCCTTAATAAATAAACGGTATAAACTGAAAGTAGCTATTAAATCTTTGAGTGGGGTTATTTTTCTTGTGAATGGAATAATAAAATGGCTACATTTTTCATTTTCAATTACATCCTTCAATTCTTCACCATCAGAACTGATCATAATAACATCAAAACCATTTTCACTCATAAAAGCCATTTGACCTTTTATTAAGTGTTTTAATGACATAGGTATTGTAGTTATGCGAATAAGCTTTTTATTCATTTAAAAAAAATTCTATCTTATTTATAAATTCATTAATGCTTCGAGATTTTAGTTCTTTATCAAATAACACCCTATTGTGACTCGTATCTGAATCCAAAATAACTTTTAAGTGTTCAACTAAACCAGAAACATCATTCACTTCTACAACAAAGACTCCTTCTAATTCATCAATTCCACCAGCACATTTTGTAGAAACTACATTTGTGTTTTGTGACATCATTTCTAAAAGAACATTAGGAAACCCCTCTATTCTGGAGGAAACTACACAAGCTCTTGCCGAATTAAAATACGTAAGTACCTTACTAACCCTTCCAGGCAAAAGAGCTTTATCGGCCAAGTTTAAGTTTCTAATTTTCGTTTCAAGATGACTTCTTAATGGACCCTCTCCCAAAATCACTAGTTTTAGATTAGAATAATCATTTTGTAATAAATTAAAAGCATCTATTAAAATATCAAAACCTTTTTCTTCAATTAACCTTCCTGCAGCTACAATGTAATCTTCATTAAAAATAAAGTCAGTATTTGGTTGTAATGTTTTTTTTAAGTTTATGGGGTTAGGAATGGTTTTTATGTTTATTTTTTTAGAAATAAATGGTAGATTTTTTATAAACTGAGCTTTCATCAATTCAGTTTGACAAATTAGTAAATCTACGCTACTATATCCCAAATAGTATATCAATCTATACTTAAAAAGTTTAATTCCTGAAAAGCGATTAAAAATAGTTGTAGATTCTCTTGCTATAAAAAACTTAGTTTGAATTATTCTTAATTTTATTAATAACCCAATAAACCCATTAATTATAGTTTGTGACGAAAAAATATAATGAAATTTCCTGCACTTGAAGACAAAAAATATCAAACTAATTAATCCTAAGCCACTTGATTTAGACTTACCATAATACAATGTAATATTTTTATTAATCAATAAATCATCCCACAAACTTGTTGATTTTTTTTGTAAAAAAAAAATAGTAACATTAGCCCTACTCACATAATGTGATGCAATCATTTTTAAGACTTTTTCTGCTCCACCTAGATTATCAGAAGGTAAAACAATTAATATTTTTCTTAACATTGTAAAACAGATAAAAATAAATTTTCATATTTCTCAATTATTTTTTGAGATGAAAATTTCTTAGATACACTGGCTCGAACAATAGCTCTTTTAAAAACTGGAATCTCATTCAAATTTTGTAAAGTTTTAGCAAAATCATCTTCAGAAACAGATAAAACCCCATTAATTCCATCTTCTATTATTTCTTTAGTGCCTCCGGGACAGTTAAAGGCTAATACTGGAGTACCAACAGAGCAACTTTCTAATACTGCATTAGGGAATCCCTCTACATAAGAACCTTGAATAAAGAAATCAGAATTACTGAGAAAATCTAAAACTTTAGAGGTATGTGCTATAAATTTTATCTTATCTAAAATACCTAACTCATTTGCTAAGTCTTTTATTTTAAGCTCTAAAGGACCACTTCCTATAATGGTATATAAATAAGAGTAGTTTTTCACTTTAGCTAATCCTTTTAAAATTCTTTCATGCCCCTTTTCCTCACTCAATCTACCAATAGTAATAAAATTAATTAAATCTGAACATTTCGTTTTGCTAATTGACAAGTGTTCAATTTGAGTAATAGGGTTATTTATTGTAGTTAATTTAGATTCTATTATTCCTAATTGATTTATTAAGTCCTTTTTTATATCATTAGATTGACAGACAATAGCATCTAAATGATTGTATAAAAATTTTAATAAGAAATTTGGAATTTGTTGCTTTGAATTTGAAAACTTTAACATTGCAGACATAACACTTGCTTCTCTTACAATAAAACGCACATTTCTAAAAATAAGATTATAAAAACCTAATAGTATATTTACGTGTCTTATTGAACCAAAAACAATATCTGGATTTTCATTTTTTATTAATTTATATAATGGATACACACAATTTAACAATCTTTTTTGATTAAAAAAAGTTACATCTAAGTTATCTAAGTTATAAACAACATCTTTTTTAAATCCAACAACAGCTGTCTTGATTTCAAATACATTTTGATCAAGGTTCTTAGCTAAAAATGACAAAACTCTTTCAGCACCTCCAGCCTTTAAACTTGGTAAAATAAATATTATTTTATATTTCATTTATTTTTTATTAAAGAAAAGGCTTCTCTTTTTTATCTAAAACTTTTAAAATTCTTTCTTTATAATCTAACTTATAGTTGATGTCATCTTCAGATATATAGTTTTCTAATACTCTTTCTTTATAAGTATCAAAACTTCCAATAATTTTTGCAGGGTTTCCTCCAATTATAGAACCACTAGGAACCGATTTAGTAACTACACTGCCAGCAGCAACGACCACATTGTCTTCTATCACTACACCAGGCATTATTATACTATTAACACCAATAAAAACATTATTTTTTATCACTGTTTTCTTATATAAAAATCTTCGTCCTTTGTTATCATTAAATAACCATGTTGACCCATCATGGGTTAGTATTACAACACCAGATGTAACCGTTACTTTATTTCCTATTTCAATTAACCAAGGCTCTGACCCAAAGCTTGTTGTATAAACTCTACAATCAAAACCGACCTTAACTCCCTTTTGTCTTGAATAAGAAACCCCATCAAGTTTTAATCTATAAAATAAATCTATAAGAATTTTAAAAAATCTCATTATTATTATTATTATTATTATTCCATTTAATTAAGATATACACCCTCCATATATAGCTTGAATAATCTGCTTTCTGCTCCAAATGATCCTTAAACATTTTTTTAAACTTCAATATATTAAAGTTAGGGATTTGTCGCAAAAAAACATCAGATAAGTTTTCCTCCATTTCTTGTCTTAATTCTTTACGAATCCATTCTCCTAAGGGAACAGAAAAACCTTTTTTAGGTTGATCAAAAACTTCTTCGGGTATGTATTTCTTTAAGATATCTCTCAATATTCTTTTCTTTTTTCCAGGAAGGTAACGATAAGATACCGGAAGAGTCCTTGCAAATTCTAGTACCCTATAATCCAAGAACGGACTTCTCACCTCTACAGAAGAAGCCATACTAGCCCTATCAACCTTCACGTTACTATCGTTCTCTAACCATAATTTAATATTAAAATCCGCCAATTGTTGGTATTTATCATTAGACCAAAATTTATATGCTCTATAGTTAGAAAGCCACGTTAAATTCCTTTTCAACAAAAGCGTGTTAAATCCTACAAAAACACCCTCAATAAAAACATTTATATTTTTCACTTTTAAAATTCTCCTAATCACCTCGGTGCGCTTTTTAAAAATAAAATTAGGTAAAAATAATGAAAAACTATACCTTATAAAGTAAGGAATATATTTTAGCTTATTGAATTTACTAATCCAATCGAAATTGTTATAACCTAGAAAGCTTTCATCTCCGCCATCACCAGATAAAGCAACCGTAACATCTTGTTTTGTTATTTTATTTAGAAGCAATGACGGTAAGGCTGAGCTGTCTGCAAATGGCTCATCATAGACTTCTATAAGCCTCGGTAACATCTCTAAAATGTCTTCTGCTTTACAAATAGTTTCTTTGTGCTCAGTACCTAAAATATTAGCATAATTGGCAGCTATTTTACTTTCATCATATTTTGGATCATCAAAACCAATTGAAAATGATTTGATTTTTTCTTTAGAAATCTTTGAAGCAATACTTGTAATCAGTGCAGAGTCAATCCCTCCAGACAAAAAAGAACCAAAGGGAACATCGGCTTGCAATCGAATACGCACAGCATCCTCCAATAACGTGTGAACTTCTTCGACGGCCTGTTCATAAGATAGTTTAGAAGGCACTACAGGTTTTAAATTCCAGTATTCTTCAACTTTATGAGTTTTATTATTTAAATCTATAAGTAAGTTATTTCCTGGAGGCAACTTATAAACATCATTAAAAATGGAATAAGGACTTGGTATATAAGTACAATCTAAATACATACTGATGGCCTCTTCATTTAGGGTTTTGTTTTGTGAAATAGGTCTTAATTGGCTGCATATTTCAAAGAATCCATCTTTCCAATAATAATAAAAAGGTTTTACACCTAATCTGTCTCTAGAACAAAATATAGTTTCAGTGGATTCATTATAAATTGCAAAGGCAAACATTCCATTGAGCTTTGAAGTCATACCTTCACCCCACTCCAAATAAGCTTTCAGTAAGACCTCTGTATCACCTGATGTTTTAAAATCATACCCTTTAGTAATTAATTCATTTTTAATTTCGATAAAGTTATATATCTCTCCATTAAAAACTATTGTTAAATTTTCATAAACCATAGGTTGATTAGATCTTAGATCTAAATCAATAATCGACAAACGGAGGTGTCCGAAGGTTAAAGACTTTCTTTGTGAAACCCCTGTAAAATCTGGACCTCTAAATTTAATTTTCTCTAGCTTGAGCTTTACTTCCTTTTTAGAGAAAGGTAAATTTGTTACATAAATACCACACATAAATTATTTTATTTAAAATTTAAAGATTTATTTTTTTAACAAGTGAAAATTTAAGTGAAAATAAAAAAGACAATATTATAAAACCTTCTGCGTATTTAAATAAAAAAGGTTCCTTCATCTCAAGTAAAAAAATAAGGATAATTAGACAATATATCAACTTTTTATTTAAAGCGATAAAATTTTTCTTTAAAAAATAAAATAAAGAAAAATAAAATAAAAATGTAAGTATTAACCCTAAAGAATAATAGGTCTGAATAATACCAGAATCATGACCAGATGTATTTACGCCATTAGTAGATATCGTTCCGGTTCCAATAACTAAAGTTTGTAATGTTAATGCAGGGACTGGCTGTTTATACAAAAGAGCATCTACAGTCCTATTATCCTGAATATCAAAACCTTCAGAGATCCATGTTAAAAAAACATCAGTTTTAAAACCTTCTATAGAGTTTAAATTACTTTCTAATATATCACCAAAACTGAAATAGCTAACTAAACCTAAAATTAACATGTATTTAAATAAATTAATAAAATTGAATGAAACCATTAAATAGATTGATAAAAAAAGAAAGGAAACTAGTAACCCTGTTCTACCTACAAAAAGTGTGCTAAAAAAACACAACACAATTAAAAAAATAGTTAACCATTTCCAACGAGTTTTATTAGAATACAATATATAAAACCCTATGCCAGTCCCTAATCCTTGAATAAGGGATAATGCAGCTCCACTGCTGGAAGATAAACCAAACGATCTATATAAATTTTCAACCCCGAAGTTACCACCGTAAATAATATAAGTCTCTAATACTGTTTTAAAGCTTGGATTAAAAAAAGTATAAATTAAAATTAATGATTGAAAGGATATAGCAATTAAAAAAAACCAAGAGGTTTTTTCAAAATTATTGATTCTATAATCAAGAAATAAAGGGCAGATTAAAGCATATAGAATGAAATAAAAAAATCTAGAAAACTGAGTAGAATCTTGAGAAAATATTGACTGGACTAAAGATATAAATAAAAAAAAAAACATTACAAATAAGAAATTATTATACTCTTTTACTAACAACTTAAGGCTCTGAAAATTCGTTAATAACAGATACAGAAAAGCTATTCTACCAGTTGTAACACTAGGCATAAAATGAAAGTTCATATCATAAATTAAAAAAAATATGATAGTAAAGCTTACTATATTTTTAAACATAAAATTATTTTTTTATTTTTTTAAAACTTAACAAATAAATAGATAATAAAATCAAACTTCTAAAATTAAAATTGACTCTAATACTCGCCAGTAAATAATAGAAGTAATTTTCACTATCAGATATCCTAAGTCCTCTCAAAATTTCAGAATAACTGAATAATATTTTTTTACTTAATTCTGGATGATTAAGTAAAAGAATTGAGCAGGCGTTTAAACGATCTTTATGAGAGTTCAGTTTAACTAAATTTTTAGAAATATTATTATCATGTTTTCTATATCTCCCGAGTATCTCATTCATATACATAATCTTACCTCCATTAGCTAAAGTATCAATTGTGTATAACCAATCACTAACAATTGGGAGTCTCTCATCATAACCATGAACAGGAGTTTTACTCCTTCTAAATACTGTAGAACATGCACCATTAAAAACTCCTTTTGAAACAACGTCTCTTAAATAGCCCTCAAAGCTGTTTGATTTATTATTCATCAAATAAAGGGTTTTGTTTGATGAATTGTCAAAAACATCTAAATTGTGGTAACAAACTGAACATTCTGGATTATTTTCCATAAATTCTACTTGCTTTATTATTTTATTAGGTAACATTAAATCATCACCACCCATAATAAAAATATATTTACCTGAACATGCAAAATGTGCAACATTGGAATTCTTAGTGATTCCTCTGTTTTTTTTTGCCAATTTTAAAACAAATTTATCTGGATACTTTTCTTTATATGTATTTAATAGCTCCTGAGAACCATCTGTTGAGCAGTCATCTGCTATAACAATTTCAATATTATCATAATTCTGAATTAAAATAGACTCTATGCATTCTTTTAGAAAGTCTTTCTGATTATAAGTAATAATAGCTATACTCACAAAAGGATTACTTTTACTCATTTGTTTTCTTTTTAAATTTATTGTAGTAAAAAAATAAGTCTGTTCTATATAATGTAGCAAATAATAGAATTATTAAAAAACTGGTAAATAACCAAAAATAAATATTTAAGTCATTAAAAAAACGGGAAACAATCAGAAACATCATGGATATAGTGAAGCAAACAATAAATTTGAAAGAAACTGTTAAAAGTTTTAGTTTTAATAAAACTAAA
>Ga0308004_10000686_pt1 | contig 15775 bp, 15 predicted proteins | sample Neamet38_FD_203156 | JGI IMG/M metagenome (GOLD analysis project Ga0308004, IMG submission 203156) | Marine microbial communities from water near the shore, Antarctic Ocean - #38 | ecosystem: Environmental > Aquatic > Marine > Unclassified | place: Southern Ocean | collected 2014-06-06 | reverse complement strand
ATATAATAATATTCAATTAGCAAGCACTGAAAGTGCCACTGATGAAAATGAAATGCAGATTGGAAAAGGATTTTATAACGAATTTGGAATTGATACAGCACTCGGTTTTAACGAAGCAGCTATTGGAGGTTGGTTTCACAAAATAGGAGTAGGCTTATTAAAAAAAGACAATGAAGAATATGTTTTTAATAGAAATTACGAAATAAAACCGGCTGACTTTGAAATTAAATACACATCAAACACAATTTTAATTATTTGTAAATCAAAATTTAATAATGGGTATTCGTATGTGCTAAAAAAAGAAATTAAGTTAGAAAAGCATGGTTTTACAATCAACTATGATTTAGAAAATACAGGAGAAAAAGAAATTATTACAGATGAATATGTACATAATTTTTTAGCAATTAACAAAGAATTAATTGGACGTAATTATGTATTAAAATTCCCTTTTAAATTGATGCCTGCATTCTTTTTAGAGACCGTTAACCCCGAACAAAAAGTTACTATTGGACAAACTGATGTTACATTTAATGATTCTCCTGAAGAGCAATTCTTTTTTAGCAACCTTAATGGTTCTAAAAATGTAAAGCCACAATGGGAATTAAAAAATCTAGAAAGTAAAATTAGTATTTCTGAAACGGGAAGTTTTAACACCAACAAAGTAAATCTTTGGGGCTGGAAACATGTAATTAGTCCAGAATTATTTATTGACGTTTCTATTAAACCAGGCCAAAATACAAACTGGACAAGGACCTATAAAATTTCTAACTTTCTATAGAAAAGGAAAAACTACTTACTACTCTGCAGCACTGTTGCTTTGCGCTCTAATTCTAATTGAAACTCCTCTAGTACTGGTTTTACAGTACTTTCTGGTATGTCTGCAACTTTAATATACATCAAACCATCTATTGCATTATTAAATTTCGGATCTACATTAAAAGCCACTAACCGTGCATTTTGTTTGACATATTTTTTAATTAAAACAGGAATTCTTAAAATACCAGGCTCAATTTCATCAATAATTTTATCAAATTTTTGCATGTCCGCTTTGCTCGCATCAAATACAAAATCTTTATCACCATCTTTTAGTTTTACCTTATACTCTTTCTTTGGCCTAATATACTGTGCAATATATGGGTCATAATAATGAGATTTCATAAACTCAATCATTAAAGACTTTGAGAAATCTGAAAACTGATTGCTAATAGAAACGCCGCCCATTAAGTACTTATACTCAGGGTAGCGCAATGTTACATGCACAATCCCTTTCCAAAGTAAAAATAAAGGCATTGGTTTTTGCTGATATTCATCTATAATAAATGCCCTACCCATTTCTATGGTATTGTCCATCATTTGATGTAATTCTGGTTCAATTCTAAATAAAGATTGTACGTAAAAACCCTTGATTCCATATTTTTTATAAATCTCTTTTCCAAGACCCATTCTGTATGCACCTACTAGTTTTTCTGCTATTGTATCCCATAATAATAAATGATGATAATAATTATCAAACTTGTCTAAATCTACCTCTTTATTAGTGCCTTCTCCAATAGCTCTAAAAGTTATTTCTCTCAATCTACCAATTTCATGAATTAAATTAGGTATGTCTTTAGCACTTGCAAAAAATACTTCGTAATTCTTACTTTGCAACAACCTGCTGTTTGTTTCTCTTAAAGCATCTACTTCTGCTATAAATAAACCTGAATTTCTTTGGAGTGAAATTTTCTTGATTGCTTTTTTTATTTTAATTTTTTGCGAAGAAATTAATCTATTAGATTTTTCAAAAGGATTAGCCAACATGTATGTTTTCCTCCTTATAAATTTATAAAAATCAGGCAATGCTTTAAAGGTATCTTGGTCTTTTACAGAAATAGGTTTTCCAATTCTTACCTTTATAACCCTTCCACGTTGTTGTATTATCTCAGAGGGTAATTTGGCAGTTCTTAAGGTATCAGAGAATTTAGATAAAAAGTAAAACAACCTACTATTTTTTGCGTGAAAATAAATAGGAATTACAGGAACATTTGCTTTTTTAATTAATTTAATAGCCCCTTCTTCCCAAGGTTTATCTACATTTAATTTTCCGTCTTTGTGGGTAGAAACCTCTCCTGCTGGAAAAATACCTAATGGTTTACCTTCCCTTAAATGTAGTAGTGCACTTTTTACACCTGCAATACTAGATTTCGCATCCTTTCTTGTTTCAAAAGGATTCACTGGCATTACGTATGGTTTTAAAGGTGCTACTCTCTGAAGTAAAAAATTAGCAACTATTTTATAATCTGCCCTTTTTTCAATCAAAAGTTTTAATAATAAAACACCATCAATTCCACCTAAAGGATGATTAGAAATGGTAATAAACGAACCCTCTTTTGGAATTCTTTTTAAATCTTCCTCAGGGATTTCAAATTTAATTTTACAATCATCTAAAATTCCATTTAAAAAATCTAAATCAGATTTATTTTTATTGTTATCGTAGATTTTATTGATGGTAGATATACGAAGAATTCTCAAGATAATCCATCCAACAAAACTTCCTAAAAATCCGAGTTTCTGCAAACCGATAACTTGTGAAATCTCTTTTGAGCTTACTAAAGACATAATTTATAATTAAATAGGGGTGAAAATATAATAAGAAAAATATTAATTTGTTCCTAAAACAATTTGAATTGTCTCTTTATTTACCTGCGTCAATAGTGACTTTCCTTTTACCTCAATACTGTCAATAGCTTTATTATCAAAATGACGTACCGTATATAAATCTACTTCTTTTTGAACCTCTATTTTAAACTCCTTCTTTAACTCGTTATAAAAGGCATCAAAATTATCGAATTTATTATCAATACAAACAGAAAAGCTTAATGCAGAGTTTTGTATTAAATTTACTTTTAGTTGATATTCATGTAATTTTTGAAAAATATAACTGATATTATTTTCTACCATAAACGAGAAGTCTAAAGCAGAAATTGATACCAATATTTGGTTTTTCTTCACAATAAAACAAGGAATAAAAGGCACCAATCTTATGCCTTTAGTCACATTGGTCCCAGTTTCTTTAGGGTTGATAAAAGAGCGCACTAACAAAGGGATCCCTTTTCTTTCTAGAGGTTGCAATGTTTTTGGATGAATTACAGAAGCACCATAAAAAGCCATTTCAATAGCTTCTTCATAAGAAATCTGTTCTAATAATGTAGTTTGTTTAAAAACTCTCGGGTCTGCATTTAAAACTCCCGGAACATCTTTCCAAATAGTTACGTTTTCTGCATCTAAACAATACGCAAAAATACTTGCTGTATAATCAGATCCTTCTCTACCTAAAGTGGTTGTATTTTCTGTATCATTTGCAGCAATAAAACCTTGTGTAATATTTAATTTTGATGCGTCTAGTTTATTGGCAATAATATCTTGTGTCAGATCCCAATCTACTTTCGCATCTCTATAGTTACTGTCAGTTTTTATGTAATTTCGAACATCAAACCAATTATTTTCTATACCTATTTTAGTTAAATATGCACTTACTATCTTGGTTGACAAAAGCTCTCCAAAACAAATAATTTGGTCATAAACATAGTTAAATCTTTGGGATGTGTTTCTTGCCAAAAACCAACTTAATTCCCCTAAAAGAATATCTATTTCTTTATAAATAGTATCATTTTCATCAAACAACCCTTTCATTAAGTTTTTATGGAAATCTTCAACAATACCTAATTTTTCTGATAGTTTATCTGTCTTATTATAGTAAGCATCAATTACTTCTTCGAACGCATTTGTATTTTTGCCCATTGCAGAAATTACGACTACCGTACTTTCTATTCCTTCGCTCTGTAAAATATGAGTTATATTTTTTACACCTTCCGCATCTTTAATAGAAGCTCCACCAAATTTAAAAATCTTCATTTTTAATTATTTTGAATAAATTTCGCTAAGTTTTCTTTGTTCATTTGCACTACAGACCAATCATTTAAATACGTTGCTCCTGTGTTTTTATAAAAATCAATCGCATTCGTATTCCAATCTATCACTTCCCAAGCAACCCTATTAAAATTATTATCATATGCATGTTTTAAAACCGCAGTATACAAAGCTTTTCCTGCTCCAATTTTCTGTTTACTTTTAGTTACAATTAAATCTTCTAAATGAATTGTACGTCCTTTCCAAGTAGAAAAACGCTCATAAAACAAAGCAATTCCTATAATATTATGACCTTGCTCTGCTACAAATACTTTAAATTTCGGAGTTTCAGAAAAACCATATCTCACTAAATCTGTTACTGTAATTTCTACAGCATCTGGTTCTTTTTCAAATACTGCCAATTCTGTAATTAAATTAAAAACAGCTTGCATATCCTCTTTTTTTCCTAACCTAACTTTAAAGTCCATGTTCTTTCAATTTAAGTCAAAGATAGTTTTTTAGATTTCGCAGAAAAATATTTAGCTATTTTATACGGTAATTTTTAAATTGTTTAAAATTCATCTTAAAAAGATACTAAAATAGTCTAAAATTGATCACGAAATCGTTGTAGTTAATTAAATAAAAGAGCATCTTTGTACCAGTTTTTAAATGAAATATATGGGGAGTAAAAATCAAACATTAGGAGAATTTATTATTGAAAACCAGGACTCATTTAAATATACTTCTGGTGAACTTTCTAGATTAATCAACTCTATAAGATTGGCAGCAAAAGTTGTAAATCATGAAGTAAATAAGGCAGGTTTAGTCGATATTGTTGGAGCTGTTGGCGACAAAAATATTCAAGGTGAAGAGCAGCAAAAACTAGATATCTACGCGAATGACAAATTTATTCAGACATTAAGCAATAGAAATATTGTTTGCGGAATTGCAAGTGAAGAAGAAGATAGTTTTATTACGATTAATAGTCAAGATGAAAATAATCAGAATAAATATGTTGTTTTAATCGATCCTTTAGACGGTTCTTCTAATATTGATGTAAATGTTTCAGTGGGAACAATTTTCTCTATATACAGAAGAGTTACACCTGTTGGGACTCCAGTAAAATTAGAAGATTTTCTACAAAAAGGTAGCGAACAAGTTGCAGCAGGTTATGTTGTTTACGGAACGTCTACAATGCTTGTTTACACTACAGGATACGGTGTAAATGGTTTTACCTTAAACCCAGCAATTGGTACGTTTTATTTATCACATCCAAATATGACTTTCCCAGAAGACGGCACTATATACTCTGTAAATGAAGGGAATTACATGGATTTCCCTTTAGGAATTAAAAAATACATAAAATACTGCCAAGAAGAGGAAGGTGACAGACCTTATACCAGTAGATATATTGGTTCTTTAGTATCAGATTTTCATAGAAATATGATCAAAGGGGGCGTTTACATGTATCCAAAAGGCTCTAGAAACCCTAATGGAAAATTACGCTTACTATATGAATGTAATCCAATGGCTTTTATTGCCGAACAGGCTAATGGAACATCTTCTGACGGTTATACAAGAACCCTAGATGTTGCACCTACAGAATTGCATCAAAGAGTGCCTTTTATCTGTGGAAGTAAAAACATGGTAGCTAAAGTAGAAGAATTTATGCTAAAATTTGGCGAATAAATCTTATTGATACTGTTATAAAATAACAAAAGCGGAATCTTTTGTGAAACTGCTTCTTATTAAGTAGATTTGTATTATTAAATACAATACGAATTTAAAATTAAAAAATATGGCTTTTCAATTACCAGAATTAGGATATGCGTATGACGCTTTAGAACCTAATATTGATGCAAGAACTATGGAGATTCACCACAGTAAGCATCACAACGGATATACAACAAAATTAAACGGAGCAATTGCAGGAACAGAATTAGAAGGAAAATCTATTGAGGATATTTTAGCTAATTTAGATATGAGCAATGGTGCCGTAAGAAATAATGGTGGTGGTTTTTACAATCATTCTTTATTTTGGAAAGTAATGAACCCAGAGGATAAAGGATCTTTATCTGGAGAATTAAAAGAGGCTATTGAAACTACTTATGGTTCTGAAGAGGCTTTCATGGAGGCTTTTTCAAATGCGGCTGCAACTCAATTTGGTTCTGGTTGGGCATGGTTGTGTGTTCATAAAGGTGGTAAAGTAGAAGTTTGTTCTACACCAAATCAAGACAACCCGTTAATGCCAGGTGTTACTTGTCAAGGAACTCCTGTTTTAGGATTAGATGTTTGGGAACATGCTTATTATTTAAATTACCAAAACAGAAGACCCGATTATATTAATGCATTTTTTAACGTAATTAACTGGAACGAAGTTTCAAAAAGATACGCAGAAGCAAAGTAACTTATTTCAATTTATAAATAAAAAAAAGCATCCAAATTATTGGATGCTTTTTTATTGGATTTTTTTATTTCTTACTTAGTAAGATCTTTTATCATTTCCTTCGTAGAAATTAATAAAAGCTTCATTTACTACTCTATTTCCTCCTGGTGTTGGATAATTTCCTGTAAAATACCAATCTCCTAAATTATCAGGACATGCAATGTGTAAGTTTTCTACAGTTTGATAAATAACATCAACGTCTGCTTTAATATCCTTCGTTTTTAACATCTCAGCAATTTTAGCCGAAACTTCTTCTACTGCAAAAGGCGCATAAATTTCTTTTACAAAATTTATAATATCCTCATCCTTTTCACCTTGTTGTGCTTTCGACTTTTTATAAACTGCCTCTATGATGTTTTCTTGCTTTGTGTCTTTTAGAAGCTCTATTGCTGCTTTAAAAGCAATAAAAGCTTCAATTCTAGCCATGTCTATTCCGTAACAATCTGGATATCTAATTTGTGGTGCAGAAGAAACAACCACTATTTTTTTTGGCTCTAATCTGTCTAGAATTTTAATAATACTTTTCTTTAATGTAGTTCCACGAACAATACTATCATCTATAATTACAAGATTGTCTGTAGGTTTTACAACACCATATGTAATATCATATACATGTTCTACCAAATCATCTCTACTACTATCGTCTGCAATAAATGTTCTTAATTTCGCATCTTTAATTGCTATTTTTTCAAAACGAGCTCTTTCAGATAAAATTTCTGTTACTCTCTTAGCAGATAGCTTTGCACCACCAGCTAAAATTTTTGCTGTTTTTTGCTCGTTTAATAAATCTTCAGCAGCCTCTGTCATTCCATAAAAAGACGTTTCTGCCGTATTTGGTATATATGAAAAAACAGAATTAGAAATATCAGAGTTAATAGATTTTAAAATCTTTGGAAACACTAATTTTCCTAAGTTTTTACGTTCTTCATAAATAGAAGCATCACTTCCTCTAGAAAAATAAATACGTTCAAAAGAACATGATTTCTTTTCTCTAGGCTCTAATACTTTTTCTATAGAAGTTTTACCATTCTTTTTTATAATTAAAGCATGCCCTCTTTCCAATTCCTGAACATCATTAATCTTAACATTAAATACAGTTTGTATTACTGGTCTTTCTGATGCAACCACTACAACCTCATCATCTTCATAGAAGAATGTAGGTCTAATTCCGTTTGGATCTCTCAAAACGAAAGCGTCTCCATGTCCAACTAAACCTGCTAATGCATACCCACCATCCCAATTTTTTGCAGATCTACTTAATACATTTTGTAGGTCTAAATTTTCTTCAATAAATGGTGAAGCATCTTTTTTGTTGAATCCTTTTATTTTTGCTTGCTGATATAAACTAGAAACTTCTTCTTCTAAAAAATGACCAATTTTCTCCATTACAGTTACTGTATCTGTAAACTCTTTTGGATGCTGACCCAACTCTACCAATTCTTCTAATAATTGTTTAGAATTAGTCATGTTAAAGTTACCAGCCACAATTAAATTTTGATGACGCCAATTGCTCTGACGTAAAAATGGATGCACACTTTCGATACTATTTTTACCAAAAGTACCATACCTAACATGCCCTAAAAATAAGTTACCTATATATGGCATGTTCTCTTCTTGCCAAGCAACATCGTCTTTTTTATCTGGATTTTGCTCTAAAACACCGTTTAAACGATCATTTATTTGCCCAAAAATATCTTGTATTGGCTGCGACTGGTTAGAACGAACTCTACTTACATACCTAGTTCCTGGTGCTACATTAAATTTTACACTTGCAAAACCAGCCCCATCTTGACCCCGATTGTGTTGTTTCTCCATTAATAAATACATTTTATTAATTCCGTAAAAAGCAGAACCATATTTATCCTTGTAAAACTGTAAAGGTTTCTTTAATCGAACAAGTGCAATTCCGCATTCGTGTTTAATCGCGTCACTCATTTTGTGTTGTTTTTAGTGTGTTGAGTTGTTGTTAATCTATGGTTGTTTCAAAAAAAAATCCGCAGTCGAAACTGCGGATTAAATTTAAGATAATTTTATATCAAATTGTGTTAATTCTTTAAAAGCTTGCAAGCGCTCTCTAACTTCATCTGTCGTAAGTTCTTGCATGCGCTCTGTACCAAATTTTTCTACACAGAAAGATGCCAGATTAGAACCATAAATAATTCCGCTCTTCATGTTTTCAAAAGAAACGTCTTCTGTTTTTGCCAAATAACCACAAAAACCTCCAGCAAATGTATCTCCTGCTCCTGTAGGATCAAAAACTTCTGCTAATGGCAAAGCTGGTGCATAAAACATTTTTTCTCCGCTAAACAACAAGGCACCGTGTTCTCCTTTTTTAATTACTACATATTTTGGTCCCATTTCATGAATCTTTTTAGCCGCATTTACCAGAGAATACTCTCCAGATAACTGTCTTGCTTCTTCATCATTAATGGTCATGACATCTACCCTTTTTAAAACCGTATGTAAATCATCTAAAGCAATGTCCATCCAAAAATTCATAGTATCTAAAACTACTAATTTTGGTCTTTCTATCATTTGATCTAAAACAGAAGCTTGTGTTAAAGGGTGTAAATTCCCTAACATTACAATACCAGCGTCTTTAAATTTTTCTGGTACAACTGGAGTAAAAGTTTCTAAAACATTTAATTCTGTGATTAACGTATCACGTGAATTCATATCATTATGATATTTTCCACTCCAGAAAAATGTTTTACCGTTCTTATCCACTTCAATTCCATCGGTATTAATACCTTTAGAATTCATCATTTCTAGATAAGAAGCTGGGAAATCTCCACCAACAACGGAAACAACACCTGTCTCTACTCCGAATTGAGAAGCTGCCAAACCTACAAAAGTTCCAGAGCCTCCTAATATTTTATCTGTTTTACCAAAAGGTGTTTCAATAGCATCAAAAGCTACAGTACCTACTGCTAATAATTTACTCATTTCTTAGATTTTATGCGTAATTTTGTATTATACAAAATAGCGCTTTTTGAAAGGGCAAAAATAAGTTTTAAAAATGACTATTACAGAAATACAAGAAGAAATTATTGACGAGTTTTCTATGTTTGATGATTGGATGGAACGCTATGAGTATATTATAGATCTTGGTAAATCTTTGCCTATTATTTCAGACCAATATAAATTAGATGAAAACCTAATAAAAGGTTGCCAATCTAAGGTTTGGTTATACTCTGAATTAGATAGTGATAAAATAAAATATACTGCAGACAGCGATGCTATTTTAACAAAGGGCATTGTGGCATTATTGTTGCGCGTTTTCTCTGAACAGAAACCAATGGACATTTTAAGTGCAGAAACTACCTTCATAGATGCAATTGGATTAAAAGAACATTTAAGTCCTACAAGAGCAAATGGATTGGTTTCTATGGTCAAACAAATAAAAATGTACGCCATTGCACAACAAACAAAATTAGCTAATTAAGAACAAAAATCATGACAGATAAAGAACTAGAAGAAATTGGAGATAAAATTGTAAATGTTTTAAAAACTATTTATGATCCAGAAATACCTGTAGACATTTACGAATTAGGCTTAATTTATGATGTTTTTGTATCTGAAGATAACAATGCAAAAATTTTAATGACATTAACATCACCTAATTGCCCAGTTGCAGAAAGTCTACCTTTAGATATTGAAGAAAAAGTAAAATCTTTAAAGGAAGTTAAAAGTTGTGAAGTAGAGATTACATTCGACCCAACTTGGACGTCTGAAATGATGAGCGAAGAGGCAAAATTAGAATTAGGAATGCTTTAGATTTTTAGCTTTTAGTAAAAAAAACTTTGAAATCAATTTAAAAAATGGCTAAAGAAATTATAAATAGAGTAGCAAGTAGCAAATTAAAAACATTTGATCTTGAGGAAATTTATCCTGAAGGCGATAGAATTTTATTTGATATTAAAGACTGGTTGTTTCAAGAACTTATTTTAAAAGAAAAAGACTTTAGAGCGTCTGTAAAAGACCACGATTGGTCTCAATACAGAAACTCTTTTGTTGCCATAACTTGCTCTGTAGAAGCAATTATACCTTCTTGGGCTTTTATGCTAATTGCAGCAGAAGTTACCCCTTTTGCGAAGAAAGTTGTTGTTGGAGATTTAGAATTGTTAGAAACCGTCTTATACCAAGAATTATTAAGTTTTGTAGATCTCAAAGATTTTACGGATTGCCCTATAATAATTAAAGGGTGTGCAGAAAAACCAATACCTAATTCTGCATTTGCATTCTTAATTGCTAAATTACAACCTATTGCTAAATCGATTCTTTTTGGAGAGGCATGCTCCACAGTGCCATTATACAAAGCTAAAAAATAATATTCCCCTTTTTAATTTATTTTCTTTGAACAAAATAATCCTTATTTTATGCATACTCGTAGTATCAAATTCTTATTCACAAGACAAGGAAAAAGATACTATATCAAAACCTAAATGGAAGGTGAACGGAAGGCTTGCTTTTATCTTTAATCAATCTTCTTTTTCTAATTGGGCTTCTGGTGGACAAAACACGGTAGCAGGAAATATAAACTTGAACTACGACTTTAACTATAAAAAGGGAAATATAAATTGGGATACTAGAATAATTACAGGATATGGTATTAGCTATATTGGTGAACAAGGGTATCGGAAAACAGATGACCGTTTCGAATTGAACACACTATTAGGAATAAAAACTAGTCCCAATTGGTTTTTATCCTTTATTGGAAACTTTAGAACTCAGTACACAAAAGGTTTCGACTATAAACAAGAACCAAAATCAATAGTTTCAGAATTTTTAGCACCAGCTTATTTAACTTTTGGGCCAGGAATGTTATTTAAAAAATCTGATGAATTAAGCTTAAATATTGCACCTGCGACCGCGAGATATACATTTGTAAATGATTTTTTTTCTGGAAAATTTGGTGTTGAAGAAGGCAAGAACACAGCATTTAGTTTAGGTTTTAACCTATCTGGATATTATAAATTTAGTATCATGAAAAATATTGAAATGGAAAACATCATAACAATGTATTCAGATTACTTAGCTAATATTGGTAATGTAGATTTAGATTATCAAACAAACATTCGTTTTAAAGTAAATAGCCATATTAAAATGCACATGACCTTTCATACAATAATCGATGACAATTCTTCGAGTAGAATACAGTTTAGACAATTATTTGGCTTAGGTGTAAGCTATAATTTTCATGAAAAAGTGACATATTAACAACTTTCACTAAATTAATTAGTTCTAATAGATAAGGCTCTCTTAAAAGAATTATGTCACAAGAAAATCTAGTATAAACTTTGCTAGGCTAAATTTAAAAAAACATTTGTTATTTAATATTTACTCTTCTTTATATTCATCATACAAAAAGTTGTTATAAGGAAAACGTTCGATGTGAATTTTCTTCACTTCATTATATGCTGTTTCCTTAAACTCTTCTAAATTCTCTTTATTTAAAGCAGAAATAAAAATAGAAGTTTCATTTTTATCGTTCATCCAAGTTTTTTGCCAATCTTCAAGTGTATAATGTATTTTACTTCTTTCTGTAACAATATCGTCTTCATCAATGGTTTCATGCGCATATGCATCAATCTTATTAAAAACCATTACAGTTGTTTTATCTGCACATTTAATATCATCTAAAACTCCGTTTACAGAAGCAATATGATCCTCAAAATTTGGATGTGAAATATCTACAACATGTAATAACAAATCCGCTTCTCTAACCTCGTCTAAGGTAGATTTAAAAGATTCTACTAATTGCGTTGGCAGTTTTCTAATAAAACCTACAGTGTCTGTCATTAAAAACGGAATATTCTTAATAACTACTTTTCTAACCGTTGTATCTAAAGTTGCAAATAATTTATTTTCGGCAAAAACATCACTTTTACTAATAACATTCATCAAGGTAGATTTCCCAACATTGGTATAACCAACTAAGGCAACACGTACCATTTTACCTCGATTTTTTCGCTGAACAGCCATTTGTTTATCAATGGTCTTTAATTTCTTTTTTAGAAGGTCTATTTTATCACGAATAATACGTCTATCTGTTTCTATTTCTGTTTCACCAGGTCCACGCATTCCAATACCCCCTTTTTGTTTGTCAAGGTGTGTCCAAAGTCTTGTTAAACGAGGTAATAAATATTGACATTGTGCCAGTTCTACTTGTGTTTTTGCTGAACTAGTCTGCGCTCTTTGTGCAAAAATATCTAAGATTAAATTGGTTCTGTCTAAGATTTTACAATCTAAAACTTTTTCTATGTTTCGTATTTGAGCTGGTGATAACTCGTCATCAAAAATAGCGGTACCAACACCGTTAGATTCTATATAAGCTCTTACTTCATCTAGCTTACCAACTCCTAAAAAAGTTTTAGGGTTAGGTCTTTCCATCTTCTGAACAAAACGTTTTACAGTAACTCCACCAGCCGTAGATGTTAAAAACTCTAACTCATCTAAATACTCATCAGACTGGGTTTCATTCTGTTGTTGCGTAATCACACCAATTAAAACTGCCTTTTCAGAAATTGCTTCTTTTGCGTCTATCATAGAGTACAAAAGTACGAACTATTCTTCTCTTTAAGACATAAAACGGCGGTAACAAATACTAAAGGTAAAATGAATAATAACTACTTCTTTCCTTGCTGACTAAAAGCGTCTCTTAACTTTTGATCATTTAAAATATATTTCTTGTATTTACCGTCTCTGTACCTGTAATAGATAAAAAAAGGCATAAATAAAAATGCTAGATATAAAATACCTAAACCCATTACAATCTGTGCTTTTTCATGCTCAGTATTCACTAAATATGCTCCTAGCACCATCCAAGCCAAAAAGACAATAAACATTATTTTTAACGCTAATTTCATATTGCAAAACTACAAAAGTTATATCTTTAATTTTTTAAAAAATACTATGGAAAAAATAAATTACAAAATAGACCATTCTACCAATAATTTAAAGGCTTATAATAATTCAGACACGCTAGAGTATAAAGCAAGTTGGTTTTTAGAGTTTGGAAAAACTACTTCTGAAATTTATAATTTAGATAATGAAATTATATACACCATTGCTAAAAAATTTAAATTTTGGAAATGGAGAATGTCTTATAATATTTCACCTAAAAATAAAGAAAGTCTTGTTTTAATTTCTAGTAATACTGCAAATTCTGTTTTTAAATTGCAATTAGATACCGATCTTTATGAGGTTCAAATTCATTATTTTCAGAAGCAATCGATTTTTAAAAACGGAATTAAAATAGCAGAAATAAATGATGCTTTTGCTGAATCTTTTGAAGAAAACACTAGCAATGTTTTACTATTAAATTCCGAAGATTTAGAAATTATTTTTTTACTTTATACATGTTTAAAAACAGGTATTATAAATCAAAAGTCTGTTATAAAGTCTCAAAAAGAATTAATTTCTCTTGAAGAAAAATGGGGTTCTTAATGGGGTTTAAATCTTTCTATTACCCTAAAGCACTATGTAAAATTGCAGAAATACCAAAAGCCCTAAAATTGCAAATGAAATAATTAATGGCTTAGAAATTTGCTTCTTTTGGTGCTGTAGCTCTTTGCCCAAATTTTTATTCCAAAAATATTCCACTAAAACAGCATACCCAACTAAGTTGAAAAGTATTGTTAGAAAAAATGTTTTTGGAAGGTAGTCTAAAAGTATTATAGATAGAAAGGTATAGGAAATTCCAAAAACAAGCACTTCAACTCTTGCCTTTGGTTTGTTCATTTTTTTTAAATTACTCATTAATAAAACAGCACCAAATAAGGTGCTAAAAAAGATAGTAAATCCCTGTATTGCTCTTTTTGAATATAAAATTGGGAAGACCGTTGCTTCAGATGAAGCTTCATGATAGTCTTTATCTAATTCTTTTTCTTCGATTAAAACATCTTTTTCTAAAATAACTGGATTGTGAGTAATGGAGCCTTTTTCAATGATATTTCTGTTTTCTAACTCCCAAATTACTGCTTGTATTGCTTCATCTGTATACGTCTTTTTATCTTCTAAAATATTCTCTAACTCGGCGTTAGACTTCTTTAACATGTTTTGAGTAAAATTGTTTGTTCTCATTTTAATTTATTTTCTTTAACTAGTAACTTCGATTAATTTATTTCTATAAGCTGTTAACAATTTAGACTTAGAAATAAAACCAATATATTTATTATTTTCAATAACTGGTAAATTCCATGCACCACTTTTTTGAAACTTCTTCATAACATCTGTCATTCTGTCTTTTCCAACAACTATGACTTCTGGTGGTTTTTGCATTACTTCTCTTGCAATTACCTTATTATATAAGGTCTGGTCAAACATAATAGGTCTAATATCATCTAACAAAATAATACCCAATAGCCTATTACTTTCTTGATCTACTACAGGGAAAATATTCCTGTTCGATTTCACCACTGCTTCTTTTATCATTTCACCCAAACTCATATTGGCATAGACAGCAATAAAATTATTTTCTATCACTTTATCTATCTCCATTAAAGTTAAAACTGCATGGTCTTTATCATGGGTAATCAATTCTCCTTTTCTACCTAATTCCATTGCGTACACAGAATAGGGATGCACATATTTTGCAAGAGAATAAGAAATTGCAGCCGTTATCATTAGCGGAATAAAAAGGCCATAACCTCCAGTGACCTCTGCTATTAAAAATATTGCAGTTAGTGGTGCATGCAAAACAGCCGCCATTAAACCAGCCATACCAACCAGGGTAAAGTTACTTTCAGAGATAGTAGAAAGTCCGGTATTATTTATAATTTTAGCCACCACATTGCCTAAAATACTCCCCATAAATAAGGTTGGTGCAAAAATACCTCCAACACCGCCAGCACCAAAGGTCAAGGCACTTGCTATAATTTTAAAAAAAACCAAACCCGTTAGTAAAAGGATAACAATCCAAACATTAGTTAAATCTAAATGCATGAAATTATTTTTTAAGGCTTCCTCAGGGTTTCCGGCAATTAAATTATTAATAACCTCAAAGCCTTCACCATATAAAGGCGGAATAAAATAAACCAAAATACCTAAACCCGTTCCGCCAATTAGCATGCGTTTTATTGGTGAATCTATTTTATCGAAAAATTTCTGAACCCTATCATATACTTCTGTAAAATAGACAGAGGTTAAACCAGTTACTATTCCTAAAATAATATAAAAAGGAACCTCTTTTATTGAAAAAATAGCTACTGATTTAAAAGGAAGTAAGACATCTGATCCGAAAAAAAAGTGCGACGTAATAATAGCAGATAAGGATGCTAAAAGCAACGGCAACATCGAGGCAATTGTTAAGTCTAGACTAAACACTTCAATAGCAAAAATAATTGCAGCAATGGGCGCCTTAAAGATGGAAGATAATGCACCAGCAGCAGCACAACCAATTAATAAACTTCTAGTAGTTTGATTCAAGTGAAATAAGCG
>Ga0308004_10000685_pt1 | contig 15810 bp, 13 predicted proteins | sample Neamet38_FD_203156 | JGI IMG/M metagenome (GOLD analysis project Ga0308004, IMG submission 203156) | Marine microbial communities from water near the shore, Antarctic Ocean - #38 | ecosystem: Environmental > Aquatic > Marine > Unclassified | place: Southern Ocean | collected 2014-06-06 | reverse complement strand
AAGCTATTCTATCAGTTTTTCCCTTAGACAGCTTTCTAGTATCGCAAGGTAAAGCAGCTGTAAGTAGAATGGAAGTTGATGACAAACCACAAGAAATAACTGAAACCCACAAAGAATTTATTGATGTAGTTAAAAAAATTTCAGGTAGTAATTGGGAAGTTGGATCTATTGAAAGACAAATTTTTTATGAAGAAGCAAAAAAATCTTACGCTATTGTTACAACAACAGACGCAAGACCCTTTGGTTGTTTTATTATGACTAAAGGCGTTATTAAACCTGATGGTAGTGTTTGGGTTTATACGAGTAGATAATGAAATCAATTTGTATTTTTGGCATATTCGTAGCTGATTTATGTTTTTTTAGCCATACTATTCCAATAAGAGGTCAGACCGTATTAGGTTCTAAATACTTGGTAGGACCAGGAGGAAAAGGGTCTAATCAAGCGATTGCAGCTGCTAGACTTGGTGGTGATGTTAAGTTTATAACAAAACTAGGGAAAGATAATCATGCTGAAATGGCTATAGCTTTATATAAGAATTCAGGTATGCAGATGGACACAATTATACAGGACCAAGATCTTACTACTGGTGTTGCTGGTATAATGATTGATGAAAAAACCGGTGATAATATTATTAATGTAGTACCTGGTGCCGCAGCTCATTTAGATAATAAAGATATAGATAAAAATTTAAGCTTAATTAAAAATTCTAAAATTTTTTTAACACAGCTTGAAACTCCAGTAGATGTAACAAGTTATGCGTTAAATAAAGCAAAAGAATTAGGAAATATAACAATATTAAATCCAGCTCCTGCTGCTAAAATAAAAGATAGTGACTTTCAATTAATTGATTTTTTTACACCCAACGAAAAAGAAGCTGGTTTTTATTTAAACAAAATTATTAAAACAGATAAAGACATAGAAGAAGCTGCTAATGATTTATTAAAAAAAGGAATTAATAATATTGTTATTACACTTGGTTCAAGAGGTGTTTATTTTGCAAATTCAAAAGAAAACTATTATGTAGATGTTTTCAAGCTCAAGTCAGATGTAGTCGACACAACAGGAGCAGGTGATGCTTTTAACGGAGCTTTTGCCTTTGCCTTAGCAAATGACTACGAACTCAAAAAAGCATTAGTTTTTGCTAATAAAGTTGCTGGGATTTCAACTACAAAATTAGGCGCAGCGAATTCAATGCCTACTATTGATGAAGTTAATAATTATTAAATTATCTAGCGAGTAATTTCAAAGCCACAACTTAACGCTATTTTTTTTAAGTGATTAAATCCTATCTTCCCGTACTCTAAAGGGTTAGCCTTTCTAGGGTCTTGTTCGGCTTCTACGACAAGCCAACCGTTATAATTTAAATCTTTTAAAAGTTTTAAAAAAATTTCATAATTAATACATCCATCACCAGGTACTGTGAAAGCTCCAGCAAAAAAAGCATCAATAAAACTCAAGTCATTTTTAAGTGAATTTTCTAAAACATCTTTTCGAATATCTTTGCAGTGAACGTGATGTAGTCTTGAGGAGTAATCTTTTGCAATTTTAACAAAATCACCACCGGCAAACATCATATGTCCTGTATCGATTAACAACTTTACTGTATCTAATGTGTTGTCTATAAGTCTTTCAGTGTCTTCTTGAGACTGAACAACTGTTCCCATATGGTGGTGGTAAGCTAGTGGCATACCGCTATCTGACATGTATTTACTAATTTCATTAATTTTATAATAAAAAGTTTTCCATTCTTCTTTATTTAGTATTGGTCTTTTTGAAAGAGGTGTCTTCACTTCACCCTGTATAGATCCAGATACCTCTGCAAAAACTATACACGGAGCATCGCACTCTTTAAAAAGATTCAATTGTTCCTTCATTATAGAGAGTTCTTCTTTAACAGAGTTTTTTAATAAGTTGCCACCATACCAACCAGAACATAATTTAAGATTTTCTTTTTCAAGTTTAGGAATCAATTCACTAGATTTTTTTGGAAATTTTCCACCCGCCTCAATGCCTGAAAATCCAATCTCATTAGTTTCTTTTAAACATTGTTCTAAAGTCGTATCTCCACCTAACTCAGGAAAGTCATCATTACTCCAAGCAATAGGTGAAACTCCAATTTTTATACTCATAAATAAATTTATGTTTTAATTTGTTTTTAAAATATATATATTATTAAATATTATTACATTAAATGAAAAAAATTTTAAAATTAGGTATAGTAGGCGGTGGGCCTGGTTCTTGGATAGGTAATATACACCGAATTTCATCAGGTATTGACGGAAAGTATAAAATTTGTGCAGGTTCTTTTTCAAGAAGCGCTAAAACAAGTTCCACATTTGGCTCATCTTTAAATTTACACAAAGATAGATGTTATTCTAATTACAAGACAATGGCTGACAAAGAATCTGAAAGAAAAGATGGTATTGATGTAGTTGCAATAATGACACCTCCTGGTAGCCACCAAATAATTGCAGAATATTTTATTAAAAGGAATTTTCATGTTATTTCTGACAAACCGTTCGCCTCGACATACGATCAAGCAAAAAAACTTTACTCAACAATTAAAAAAAATAAAAAAATTATCTATGGATTAACACATAACTATTCTGCTTACCCAATGGTTAGGATGGCAAAAAAAATAGTAAATGATGGAAAAATAGGGAATATAGAATTTGTTAACGTTGAGTATGTTCAAGATTGGTCAAATGGTACTGAGGTTACAAAAAAAAATTCAAAAAAAATTTTTAAATGGAAGCTAGATAAAAAAATAGTTGGTTCATCAGCCGTTTTAAATGAAATAGGATCTCACGCATACCATCTTGCAAACTACATAAGCGGTCTTAAAGGCAGTTCTTTATTTGCTGATATAAAAAAAATTAACAAAAAGATAAATTTAGATAACAATGCACAAGTTTTACTTAATTATGAAAATGGAGCTAAAGGTATATTTTGGACGTGCATTTCTGCTAAAGGTGGAAACTATGGCTTAAGAATAAGAATTTTTGGATCTAAAGGTAGCTTAGAGTGGGTTCAAAATGATCCAAACTACTTGAGACTTAATCCAGCAAAAGGTGCGGTTAAAATTTTAGAAAAAGGTTTTCATGAAGCCGATTTTTCTAAAAATTTTGCACGTGTTAAATCCGGTCATCCAGAAGGATATGTTGATGCATTTGCCAATGTATATAATGAAGTAGCAGATCACATAAATTCTAACGATAATAAAAAAAAGCGCTATTATCCTACGGCTTACGAAGGGTTGCTTACTGCTAAATTTATTCAAACTTGCATTGACTCATCAAGAAAAAAAAAGTGGCTTAAATTTTAATGATTAATGTTGCTTTATTTGGATTTGGTCGTATTGGTCAGATGCACGGAGAAAATATTTTTAAACATCCAAAGTTTAAACTGAAATATGTTTATGATAAAGATCCAAAATTATCAAAGAAATCAGAAAACAATCTTAATGCTAAATCAATTAAAGATTATAAAATTGCACTTAAAGATAGGGATATAGACGTAATTTTTATTGCCTCCTCAACACCTACACATATTAACTTCATTAGAGAGGCAGCAGCTAACAAGAAGACAATATTTTGTGAGAAACCATTAGATCTTGATTTAGACAAAATAGTAAGCTGTAAAAAATATATAAAGAAATTTTCCCCTCGTATTCAAATAGGTTTTAACCGAAGGTATGATCCTGGCCATTATTACTTAAAAAAATCAATAGATCTAAAAAAAATAGGACAATTACAAAAAATTATTATTACATGCAGGGATCCTGCTCCTCCACCATTGACATATTTAAAAACTGCAGGAGGCATATTTAAAGACATGATTATTCATGATTTTGATCTTATTAGATTTTATTTAAAAAATGATCCTATCAAAGAAGTTTTTGCAACTACTAGTGATTTATCTGAACATGCAACATTATTCAAAAAAGTTAATGACTATGAATTAGCCACTGTAGTTTTAAAGTCAAAAAAAGGTGTCCTTTGTACTATAAATAATGCAAGACATTGTTCGTATGGACACGATCAAAGAGTTGAAATTTTTGGAACTAAAGGAATGTTAATATCAAACAATAAAAGAGAAAGTGAAGTTGAATTAAGCAATAATCAAGGCACTAACATCAAAAAGAAGCTATTAAATTTTTTTATTGAAAGATATCAAGAGGCTTATTACCTACAGCTTCATGATCTTGCAGATCTAACAACCAAAAACAAACAACCAAGAGCCAGTTTCAATGATGGTCATCAAGCTTTAGTATTAGCGGTTGCTGCAGCTAAATCTTTAAAATTAAAAAAAATAATTAAAATTTAATAATAAATGCAAATTGGAATTGATGTTGGAGCAACGAAAATAGAAAGTGTTGTTTTAGAAGACAATGGCTCAGAACAACATCGTTCAAGAACACCTTGCCCCAAAGAATATGACCAGATTATTAAAACAGTGAAAGAAATTAATGACGGTTTAGAAAAAACGTTTAATAAAACTTTACCTATAGGTGTGTGCCATCCTGGAATACATTCACCTCAAACTGGCCTTGTTAAAAATGCTCCAAATTGTTTCTGGCTTGAAAAAAAACCATTTCAACAAGATTTAAGGAAATTATTAAACAAAGAAGTTTTTTGTGAAAATGATGCAAATTGTTTTGCGCTTTCTGAGGCGATAGATGGAGCAGGTAAGAACTATAAAGTCGTCTATGGTATCATACTGGGATCTGGTGTGGGTGGTGGATTAGTTATAGATAAAAAAATTGTATCAGGTCCTAATGGTGTAGCGGGTGAATGGGGTCATAATCAACTTCCATTTTTTGCTGCGTCTAAGGTAGGTCTTGAAAGTAATGTTTACAGAGACTGTGAGGTTGAAAGTTTTATCTCAGGTCTTTCTTTGGCTAAAAGATTTAATATGAAATTTAAAAAAAACTTAAAAACTAACGAGATATTTGAACTCTACAGAAAAAAAAATCTAGATGCTGTTAAATTAATTGAAGAGTTTAAAATAAATTTAGCCATGTCACTATCTGCGATAATAAACATTTTAGATCCTGATGCTTTTGTTTTTGGAGGTGGTGTTTCAAATGAGATTGATTTTCTAAATGAAATTCATTCATACGTTTCGGAGTATGTTACTGGAAGAGAATATGAGGGAATTTTTTTAAAACCAAAGTATGGTGATGCTAGCGGTGTCAGAGGTGCAGCCAGATTAGGCCGTACTTCAGCTCTTTAAATTGTTCTTTAAAATATATATACATACCTATAGAAAAAAAAAATTAATTTGTTCTTTGAAATAGACCAAATTTCAATATTTAATAAAAAAAAAGGAAAAAATAAAATGAAGGTTAAATATTTCGATCTAGAAAATAAAAATGTTTTTGTTACAGGCGGTGGTTCTGGCATCGGAGCTTCAATTGTTGAACATTTTTGTGAGCAGCAAAGTAAAGTTTTTTTTGTAGATATAAATGAAGAAGAATCTCAAAAAGTTGTTAATCTTTGTGCTGTTAAAAAGTTTTCAATTCCGAACTTTATAAAATGTGATCTTACAAATATTAAAGAAACACAAAATGTGATCTATAAAACTATTAAAGATAATGGACCAATAAATATATTAATAAATAATGCTGCTAACGATCAAAGACACACTATAGATGAAGTAACAGAGGAATACTGGGAAAACAGAATTAATGTTAATTTAAAACATTTCTTTTTTACTATTCAAGCAGTTAAGAAAAGTATGATTGAAAATTTAGGCGGTTCAATAGTCAACATGGGCTCTGTCTCGTGGATGATGGGTGAAGGTGGCATGCCAGCCTACACAACCTCCAAAGCGGCAATTCTAGGTATGACAAGATCTTTTGCCAGAGATCTTGGTCCGTATAATATTAGAGTAAATTCGGTAGTACCAGGTTCAATAGCAACTGAAAGACAGATAAAAATGTGGTTAACGCCAGAATATAAAAAAATTATTCTAGATAAACAATGTTTAAAACGTCAACTAACACCTGCTGAAGTTGCTCAAGTAGTTATGTTTTATTCTTCGGATCAGTCTTCAGGGTGTACTAACCATTACTATATGGTTGATGCGGGTATAATTTAGATAATTAATAATTTCTGCACTTCTTCTTCTGAAAAATATTTAGGTTTATTGCAAGTTGTTTTAATTAGTTGTGAAGAAGAAGTCGTGCATGACTTCATTGTAGAAACTATCATGTCAAGAACATGTAACGAAAGTTCACCAGAACATCTGTGTTCTAAGTTCTGCTCTATCGAGTATGCCATCTCAGACAATCCAACACCTCTGTAGTTTGCATTTGAAGCAGATTCATTTGCTCTTGAACTTTGACTGGTAATATTAATTTTTCCTAAATTCATTTTATCGGTTTTGTATTCAATCCATTTATCACTTGAACTAGTAAAAACATGACAGGAACCACCAAACATATTAGGATCTGGAACTATTGCTGAACCCTTTGTTCCATAAACTTCAATATGATTTCTTTGATGGGCAGCTACATCAAACGAAAGAGTTAATTGAATAATGGAGTTATTTTCAAATTCTATTGTTGCTAAATAAGATGTTGGACAATTCACTTTAAATTTTTTTCCTTTTTTTGGACCAATTCCAATTTCTCTTTCGTCAAACATTTTTAAGGATCTTCCTTGAACATTTTTTGCAGGACCAAGTAAGTTTACTAATGCAGTGAAGTAATAGGGCCCCATATCAATAACTGGACCACCACCTTTTATATCAAACCATGACTCAGGATTAGGGTGATATGACTGTACACCCGGAAAAGCAAATATTGCATTTCCTAATTTAATTTCTCCAATTAAATCACTGTCAATAAGTTCTTTAGTTTTTTGAATTCCACCACCTAAAAAAGTGTCAGGCGCACAGCCTATGTATAGTTTTTTTTGTTTTGCGATTTCAAGAAGTTCTTTTCCTTCATTAAAATCAATAGCCAAAGGTTTTTCGCTGTATGTATGTTTGCCAGCTTCTAAAGATCTCTTTGCAATCTCATAATGAGCTTTTGGGATAGTTAAGTTAAGAATTATTTCTATTTCTTTATCTTCTAATATTTCTTCTACAGATACAGCTTTAATATTATGAGTTTCTGCACAATATTTTGCAGCATTTAAATTTATATCTGCACACTTAATTATCTTGATATTATTAAAATATTTATGCGCTCTAAAATAAGTTTCAGCAATATGCCCGCAACCTATAAGGCCTACTTTAAAAACTTTATTCATTGAAACTAAACACCTTTTCTTTGTTTATTTTTTCCTTCAAGGTGATCTTTTAGTGCTTTCTTATTTTCTTCTGTAACAGGCATTGATAAGGTAGGACTTTCCCAATAAGCCGAACCTTCTAACCATTGATAACCATCAGTATGTATTGATATTACATATGTATTTTTTGATGCTTTAGCTCTCTTAAAGGCCTCTTCTAGTTCAGATATTGAATTTACGTGTTCTCCATCTGCACCCATACTCTTCGCATGAGCAGCAAAATCAACAGGAACTAAGTTAGGTGTTTTTGAGCTTTTTAGCATACAGTTAAATTCCTTGCCTCCTTTATAAAGTTGAAGTCTGTTAATCACCGCGTGACCACCATTGTCACAAACAATTATTATTAATTTATGGTTAGTTATAACCGCACTATAAATATCAGAATTAAATAACAAATAAGAACCATCCCCAACAAAAGATACTACTTCTTTGTCTGGATTGGCCATTTTTATTCCTAGCGCTCCTGATATTTCATAGCTCATGCAACTAAAACCCCATTCAGTTTCATGTGTATTAAGTTCTCTTGGTTTCCATACCTGAACAACTTCTCCAACTAAACCGCCAGCAGCTGTAACTGCAATGTCTGTTGGATCAGAATTCCTATAACAAGCACCAACTGCTTGAGCATAGCTCGGAAGTTTTTGATTTGTTGGACCACTTTCTTTGTCAACATATTCTTCCCAGGTTTTTAATTCTACTCTAGATTTTTTATGCCAACTATCATCAGCTTTCCACGATCCTAAAGCCTGTGATAATTCTTTTAAACTCACTTTTGCATCGCCAACTATTGCTTTGGCCATATGTTTATTTGCGTCAAATCTTCCTGCATTAATTGAAACTAATTTAAAATTTGGATTTTCAAAATTTGCCCATGACCCAGTAGTGAAATCTGCTAACTTCGTGCCAACAGCTATTGCAACATCGGTTTCTTTTGCTAAATTATTTGCAGCTTTACCACCTAGACCACCAATCGCACCAGTGTAGTGTGTATGGTCTTTCTTCATTGTAGAAAATCCCATAATAGTTTGTGTTACAGGAATATTATGTTTAATAGCAAATTCACTTAATTCATTCATTGCATCTGAATAAAAAACTCCACCACCAGAAATTAAAATTGGTTTTTTAGCTTTCTTTATTAAATCAGCTGCTTCTGTGATTTGAAAATCATCTGGTCTAGACCTTCTAATTACATGTACTTTTTCTTGAAAAAATTCTTCTGGATAATTAAAAGTTTCACCTTGAGTATCTTGACTTAAAGATATGCATGCGGGACCACAATCAGCTGGATCCAGCATAACTTGAACAGCGTGTGGAAGACTAGATATTATTTGTTCAGGTCTAGTAATTCTGTCAAAATATCTTGTCACTGGTTTAAAAGCGTCATTCGCAGTAACACCAGGATTATTAAAATTTTCTACTTGTTGCAAAACAGGATCAGGCATCCTGTTAGCAAATGTATCTCCTGGTAAAAATAGTATTGGAATTCGGTTGCTCATCGCAACACCAGCGGCTGTGACCATATTAGTGGCACCTGGGCCAACAGACGAAGTTGCAATGAAAATTTGTTTTCTTCTTTTAGCTCTAGAATAAGCAATACCAGTTAACGCCATGTTAGTTTCATGATGACCTCTCCATGTAGGCAAATCTTTTTGATTTTCTTGCAGCGCTTGTCCTAGGCAAGCTACATTTCCATGTCCAAAAATACCAAATACACCAGGGAATAAAGGTACTTTTTTTCCCTCAATAAGTGTCTTTTGAGCTATTAAATATTTAACAACAGCATGAGCACAAGTTAGTTGAATTGTTTTCATAATTTCTTTAAGTTGGAAAATAAGTAATTAAATTCATTTAAGCAATAACAAAATTTATGTACGAAAAATTTGGACAATTCATAGACGGTAAATGGCAAAAATCTGAAAATGGTGAGACTTATGATGTTATTAATCCTGCTACCGAGGAAGTATTAGGTAAAGCATCAAAGGCATCTGAAAACGATGTTAGTAAGGCTCTCAAGTCAGCTGAAAAAGGTTTAGAAATTTGGAGAAAAACTCCACCTTGGGAAAGAGCTAAAATAATCAGGAAGATTGCTGACCTAATGCGTGAAAGAACTGACGTCTTAGCTAAGTGGTTAACTTTAGAAGTCGGCAAACCATTGGCAGAGGCCGCTGGAGAGGTTGGTGGTGCAGCAGATATTTTTGAATGGAATTCAGAAGAAACAAAAAGAATTTATGGACAGATAGTTGAAAGTAGATTTGAAAATACAAGAATGTTTATTAAATACGAACCTGTTGGTGTTGTGGCAGCTTTAATACCATGGAATTTTCCGATAGTTCTGGCCTCAAGAAAAATTTCAACAGCCTTAGCGGCTGGATGTTCAGTTATCTGTAAACCCGATGTAATTACACCAGGAAGTGTTATGGAATTAATGAATATCATTAGTGATGCAGGAGTTCCTCCTGGAGTAGTTAATTTATTATCTGGTGATCCGGCAGGCATTTCATCGCAACTAATTTCATCTGATATTATTAAAAAAATATCAATTACAGGATCTACAAGAGTAGGTAAATTAATTTTAAAACAAGCAGCAGATAAAGTTCAAAGAGTAACTATGGAGCTTAGTGGTCATTCACCATTTATAGTTTTTGACGATGTGGACATTAACAAAGTAACAGACATGGCTATTACAGCAAAATTTAGAAATAATGGACAAGTTTGCATATCTCCCAATAGATTTTACATACACGAGTCTAAAAAAGATGAATTTGCGAATATGATGGTTGCTAAGGCGACCAAACTTAAGATTGGTAACGGAATTAACAAAGATACAATCTTAGGGCCTCTGACTACTGAAAAAAGACTACAAGAAATTGAAGCCCTAGTAGAAACGACTAAAAAAGAAGGTGCTAAAGTCTTATGTGGAGGCAGAAAACCAGCTGGATTTAACAAAGGTTATTACTATGAACCAACTATTTTTGATGATGTAAAAGACGACTTCACAATAATGACACAAGAACCATTTGGTCCCTTAGTTCCAATTCTAACTTTTAAAGACACAAAAGAAGTAATCAAAAGAGCTAATGACAACGATCTAGGTCTAGCAAGTTATGTTTTTACAAACTCACTTGAACGTGCTCATAAAGTTTCAGAGCAAATGGAAACTGGAACATGTGCTGTAAATACGCCAGCGATCGCATTTGCGGAAACACCTTTTGGTGGAATAAAGCAAACTGGATATGGTAGAGAAGGCGGTTCATCAGCAATTAAAGATTATCTAAACGTAAAATACACTCACTTTGGTATCAATTATTAATCGTGAGAAAAAATAAACTAAAAGATATATTTAAACAAGGTGGATCAGCTATCAATGGTTGGTTGCAAATACCAAATTCTTTTACTGCAGAATTGATGGCAAATCAAAGTTGGGACTCACTTACACTTGATATGCAACATGGCGTAATTGATTATTCACATGCTATTTCTATGCTTCAAGCTATATCAACTACGAATGTTGTACCCCTAGCAAGAGTTAACTGGAATGAGCCTGGTCAAATAATGAAAATTTTAGATGCTGGAGCATATGGTATTATCTGTCCTATGGTTAGCAATAGAAAAGAAGCTGAAAATTTTGTTCAAGCGTGTATGTATCCGCCAAGTGGATACAGAAGTTATGGTCCCATTAGGGGCTTAGTTTATGGTGGAGCTGACTATGCAGACGAAGCAAATAATGAAATTTTAAAATTTGCTATGATTGAGACAAAGGAGTCGTTAGATAATCTTGATGAAATTATGCAAACGCCTGGACTAGATGGGATTTATATCGGCCCTGCAGATTTAAGTTTAGCAATCGGAGAAAAGCCAAGTTTTGACAAACCAGAAGGCGACCCTGTTTACGAAGTTATAATGAAAATTTTAGAACATGCAAAAAAAAATAAGATTATTGCTGGAATTCAAAATGCTCAACCTGAATACGCTGATAAAATGATAAAAAAAGGATTTCAACTTGTAACGATAGGTACAGACCAAAGATTTATGACTGCTGCAGCAAAAACTGCCTTAAGTATAATTAGAAAAGATCAAAAAAAAGATACTGGAAAAGGCTACTAATTTAAATACTTAATGAGCTATCACGTCTATATGCTCAAATTAATTAGCAAAAAATCTATTACATACGTTGGTTACACAAAAGATATTAAAAAAAGAATCAGTCTACATAACAGTGGAAAAGGGGCTAAATTTACACGAGGTCGTAAATGGAAGCTTATATACAAGGAAAAGTTCGCATCAAAAAATAAAGCAATTTCAAGAGAATATTATATAAAGAAAAATAGAAAGCTACGAAACGAAATTAAAAATAAATTTATATGAAAATAGCAATATTGCTACCTTACAAAGAAAATTTTTCACCAATTTATCCTGGTGCTGTATCAATATTTTTAAATTCTGTAATAAAATTAAGTAAGTATAAAAATAAGATTACCGTTTATGGAAACACTAAATTCCAAAAAAAATATAATATTAAGTATATTAATATTGAAATACCAAAAAAAATTTTAGGACTCGGAAGTCAAACAACTAATTATATTAGAAAATTTTCTGAAATAGAAAAAAAATATCCATCAGATATAATTGAGGTACATAACAGACCTCTTTACATACAGCTTTTATTAGATGGCAAAGCAAAAAAAGTTCTTTACTTTCACAACGATCCTTTGAGTATGAATGGATCTAAAAATACCGATCAACGAATTTTTTTAATAAATAAATGTTCAAAAATTATCTTTAATAGTGAATGGTCCAAAAAAAGATTTTTAACACAATTAGACAATATCTATAAAAAGTCTGAAAAGTTAATGGTTGTACATCAAAGTACACAAAAACAAATAATAAATTTAAAAAAAAAACAAAATATAATTACTTTTGTTGGAAAATTAAACAAAGCAAAAGGGTACGATATTTTTGGTTCTGCAATTATTGACATTTTAAATAAACACAAAAATTGGAAAGCTATAGTTATTGGCGACGAAGAAAGAGAGAAACACAATTTTACACATAAAAATTTAGATATTTTAGGTTTTCAAAATCATTCAAAAGTATTAAGTATTTTTAAAACAACTAGTATTTCTGTTGTTTGTTCTAGATGGGAAGAACCTTTTGGAAGAACAAGCTTAGAGTCGTCAAGTTGTGGTTGTGCTGTAATAATAACTAATAGGGGAGGTCTCCCAGAAACAATTACAAACGGTATAATTGTAGAAAAATTAAATAAAGATAATATTTATAACGCTATAGAAAATCTTATTATAAATAAAAAAAATAGAAAGAATATTCAAAAATTATCATTAAAAAATTTTATTTTAACTAACAAAAGCTCTTCTAAATTAATTGACACTTATAGAGACAAATTAATAAATGAAAATATTGGAATAAAAAAAGAAAAATTAAAAATTTTGCATGTAACAAATTTTAATGAAAGACATAATGGAAGACTTTTTTATAACACGGGAAAAAGAATCAATAATGGATTTATAAGACTTAAACATAGTGTTTTAGAATTTAGTGACAGGGATATTGTTAGCTACTATAGAAAATTGACAGATATTAACGGTTCCAGAAAACTAAATCAAAAATTAATTGAAGTTATAAGTAATTATTTACCAGATTTAATTATTTTAGGACATGCTGACTTAGTGGACTTTAATACTTTAAAATTTATAAAAAAAAATTATCCTGACATAAAGATTTGTCAATGGTTTTTAGACAGAATGGATTCAGATTGGTCCAAAAATTTAATAAGATTTAAAGATAAAATGAGTTTAATGGATGCAAATTTTTGCACAACAGACCCAAAAACCTTAAACCTTTCAAAAAAAATACCAATTTACTATATGCCAAATCCCGTTGACGAGTCTTTTGAGACTTTAAAAAATTTTGAAAAAGATTATTTAAATAACGATGTTTTTTTTGCAATGAGTCATGGTGTTCATAGAGGCATATTAAAGAAAGGAAAATTTGATGAAAGGGAAAATTTTATTACTAAACTACAAAGTTTAATACCAAATGTAAGGTTTGATTTATATGGTATGAAAAATCATCAACCAATTTGGGCGGATAATTTTATAAACGCACTTTCTAAATCAAAAATTGGTTTAAATTTAAGTCAAGGTAAGCCCTTAAAGTATTATAGCAGTGATAGATTTGCTCAATTAATAGGAAATGGTTTGCTTGTTTTTATTCATGAAAAAACTAAATTCAGTCATTTTTTTAACAATAAGGAAATCGTTACTTATAAAAATGTACATGATTTAGCAAAAAAAATTAATAAATTTAATCAAAATGATAAACTTAGAAAAAAAATTGCAAAAAATGGTTATAAAAAATATTTTAAATATTTTAACTCTACAATAGTCGCGGATTTTATAATTCAAAAAACTTTAGGAAATCAAAAAAAATATTATTTTTGGGAAACTAAAATAAAATAATGTTTTCTATTATTATTCCCACATATAATAATATCAATTATTTAAAAATATGTCTTGATAGTTTAAAAAAAAATTCTAAATTTAATCATGAAATAATCTTACATGTTAACGAGGGTGTTGATGGATCGCTTGATTATGTTAAAAAAAATAATTTTTTATTTTCCTATAGTGAAAAAAATGCTGGTGTTTGTGTAGCTTTTAATCAAGCTGTTAAAAAGGCTACAAAAAAATATATAGTTTTAGGACATGATGATATGTATTTTTGTCCTAACTGGGATGAAGTTTTTTACAATGAATTAAAAAAACAAGGTGAAGATAAAGATTTTTTTCTTTCAGGTACGATGGTACAGCCTTTTGAGTCTTATATAAATTTAGATTGTGGTAAAACTTATAAAGATTTTAATGAAAAAAAATTACTTTTCGAATTGCCTCATATCAAATTTAATAATTTTCAAGGGACACATTGGCAGCCTTCTTTAATACCGGTTACTACTTGGAATAAAGTCGGTGGCTTTAGCTTGGAATTTAGTCCGGGGCTGGGATCCGATCCTGATTTTAACATGAAATTATGGAGAATTGGAGTGAGACTTTTTAAAGGGTTAGGAGATTGTCGTGTTTATCACTTTTCATCAGTATCGTTAAGAAAAAAATCTTGGAACAATGGTTCAAAAACTTTTCTTTTAAAATGGGGCATTACTATAAAATTTTTTAAAAAATATTACCTAAGAACTAATGAAAAGTATAATGGAGAATTAGTTGAACCAAAAAAAAATATACTGTACTATATGTCTTTATTGTCTTGTAAAACAAAATATATCTATTATAGATTTGTGAAATAAAATGAGAGTTTATTACGGTAAAGCTGTTTATAATAAGGAAGAAATTTCTGCTGTAACAGATGTTTTAAAAAATAAATCTCTTTCTTTGATAGACGGTCCTTCTGTTAAAGAGTTAGAAAAAAAAATTTCTGTTTTGTTTGGTAAGAAATTTGGTTTAATGGTTAACTCGGGTTCATCGGCTAATCTTCTAGCATTGTCATCTTTTAATTTTAAGAAAGGTTCTGAAATAATAACCCCAACACTAACCTTTTCAACAACAGTCGCACCAATTATTCAACTAGGATTTGTTCCTCATTTTATTGATGTAGAAAAAAATTCTTTTTTGTCAAATATTACACAAATAAAATCTGCAATTAATAGTAAAACAGTTGCTATAATGATACCAAATTTACTAGGTAACGTCCCTTATTGGCCGTCAATCTATAAAATTGCTAAAAAATATAATTTAAAAATTATTGAAGATTCAGCGGATACGATTGGCTACACGTACAAAAAAAAGAATTTTGGTAAATATTCTGATGTTGTTACAAATAGTATGTATGCTTCTCATATAATAACAGGGGCTGGCTCTGGTGGAATTGTTTGTTTTAATGACAGAGAAACTTATGACAGAGCAAAATTATTAAGAGGGTGGGGTAGATCATCAGCTATTTTCAATGAGTCTGAAGGTATAAAAGAAAGATTTAGCGTTAAGGTTGGCAACATACCTTATGATGCAAAATATATTTTTTCCGACCTTGGTTATAATTTTTTACCATCAGAAATATCTGCAGCATTTGCACTTGTTCAGCTTAAAAAACTTAAAAAAAATATTAATTCCAGAGAGCAGAACTTTTCTATTTTAAAAAATTTTTTTAAAAAATATCCTCTTATTTTTGATATGCCAGTACAGGATAAGTTTCTTAAAACAGCATGGTTGGCTTACCCTGTAATAATTAAAAAAAGTGCTAAGCTTAATAGAAAAGATCTGCAAATATTTCTTGAAAAAAATGGCATTCAAACACGTACTATTTTTACCGGAAATATACTTAAACAACCAATAATGAAAAATCAAACTTACAAAAAAGTGAAAAATTCAGAAATTAATGCAAATTTTGTAATGACAAATGGAATGTTAATAGGGTGTCATCACGGATTAACCATGTCTGAAATAAATTTTATGATTAATAAATTTAAAGAGTTTTTAAAGCTTAAAA
>Ga0308004_10000676_pt1 | contig 15897 bp, 17 predicted proteins | sample Neamet38_FD_203156 | JGI IMG/M metagenome (GOLD analysis project Ga0308004, IMG submission 203156) | Marine microbial communities from water near the shore, Antarctic Ocean - #38 | ecosystem: Environmental > Aquatic > Marine > Unclassified | place: Southern Ocean | collected 2014-06-06 | reverse complement strand
CTTCACCAAAAATAATAGAATCTAAAATTTTGAAAAGAATAGATTTATTTAATAGAGGACATCAATATAAAGTTGTCGATATAGACAATTCTTTTCCTAAATTTTTGTTAGAAAATTATAACACATATAAAGATTTTATTTTATAGTGATTTACCACGATAAATACAAACATACTGGAGAGATGGCCGAGTGGTTTAAGGCGCACGCTTGGAAAGTGTGTGTACTGTCAAAGGTACCCAGGGTTCGAATCCCTGTCTCTCCGCCAGTAAATTTGATTATTACATAAAAATTTTCAAGTTTTTTTTAAAAAAAAATGATATGGTTAATCAATTCCCTTTTTAAAAAATATGAAAAATAATTCAACTTATCAAGCAGATTCCATTAAGGTATTAAAAGGCCTTGAGGCAGTGAGAAAAAGACCTGGAATGTACATTGGTGATACTGATGATGGCACAGGGTTGCACCACATGGTTTACGAGGTTGTAGATAATTCAATAGATGAGGCGTTAGCAGGCCATTGTAAAAATATAGATCTAAAGATTAATTCAGATGGAACTATTACGGTTAGAGATGATGGTAGAGGTATACCTGTTGATATGCACAAAGGTGAAAAAATGTCTGCAGCAGAAGTTATCATGACACAACTTCATGCGGGTGGAAAGTTTGACCATGATTCATATAAAGTGTCTGGTGGTTTACATGGAGTTGGAGTTTCTGTTGTAAACGCATTATCAGAAAAATTAAAATTAGAAATTGATAGAGATGGAAAAAAATATTTTATGGAATTTAAAGACGGAGACTCAAAAGCTCCCCTTAAAGTTATAGGAAAATCAAAAGAGACAGGCACACAAATAACCTTTTTACCGTCTAAAGAAATTTTTTCTTCAATAAAATTTACCCCGAGTATAATAATTAAAAGAATGCGTGAACTAGCATTTTTAAATAAAGGAATAAAGATAACAGTTAATGATTTAAATCAAAAAAAAGAAAAAATAATTGAATTTAAATTTGATGGTGGTGTTTTAGAGTTTGTTGATTTCTTAGATGAAAAAAGAGAAAAACTTTTAAACAAAACTGGAAATGATTTATTTAAAAAACCAATTTATATTGAAGGGAAAAAAGAAAATATTGAAATTGAATGTTCTTTAAAATGGAATGCAGGATATGGAGAGGATATCTATCCATACACAAATAATATTTACCAAAAAGATGGTGGTACACACTTATTGGGATTTAGAAGTGCATTAACTAGAGTAATTAATAAGTACGCAACAGAACATAATCTCTTAAAAAAAAATAAATTAACTATTTCTGGAGATGATATTAAAGAAGGTTTGACTTGTGTTATATCTGCAAAAATACCAGATCCAAAATTTTCTTCTCAAACAAAGGATAAATTAGTTTCATCTGAAGTGAGAATGATCGTGGAAAACATTGTTAGTGAAAAACTATCAATATGGTTTGATCAGAACCCAACTACTGCAAAAATTATTTTAGCAAAAGTAATGCAGGCTGCTCTTGCAAGAGATGTGGCTAGAAAAGCAAGAGAAAATGTAAGAAGAAAAGGAGCTTTAGAGTTAAGTGGATTACCAGGAAAATTAGCTGATTGCCAAATAGGAAAACAAGAGGGTACTGAATTATTTATCGTTGAAGGAGATTCGGCGGGAGGCTCTGCGAAACAAGGTAGAAACAGGTCAAATCAAGCTGTTTTACCCTTGAGAGGCAAGATTCTCAATACCTACGTGGAAGAAGTTGCTCTTAAAAAAAATAGCAACAAAGATGGGAGTGAGCATCGAACAAAGGCATTATCAAAAATGATTTCTTCAAATGAAATTGTAACTCTTATTAATGCTCTAGGCTTAGATCCCAAAACAGAAGATCTAGATTTAAAAGATTTGAGATATGGAAAAATTATTATAATGACCGACGCCGATGTTGATGGTTCACACATTCGAGCTTTATTACTTACATTTTTTAACAACAAACCTTTTAATAAGTTGATTGAAAACGGACATGTTTATCTTGCTCAACCACCATTATTTAAGATCAATAAAGGAACAAAGGGAATTTATATAAAAGATGAAAAAGAATTAGAAGATTATATTTTGAGTCACAGTAAAGAATTAAAGAAGGTAAAAAAAGGTACAAAGGAATTTACAAAAGCATATGATGAAGAAAAATCGAGAATGAGTATTCAAAGGTTCAAGGGGTTAGGTGAAATGAATCCAGATGAATTGTGGAGTACTACACTTGATCCTGAAACAAGAAACTTATTACAAGTTCAATATTCCAAGGATTTAAAAAAAGATCAACTTCTTATACACACCTTAATGGGTAACGATGTAGCATTGAGAAAAGATTTTATTGTATCAAATGCAATTAACGTTCAAAATTTAGATATCTAATAATGAAGTTTTTCGAAACTTCAAAATATTTTTCCCTAAAAAAATCTACATACATTAACCTAAGGTGGATTGCTATTATTGGTCAATTAATAACAGTAAATATAATATATTTTATCTTTAATTTTAAGTTTAATTTAGTTCTAGAGAATTTGATAATTTTAATAGGTATACTAAGTAATTTTTATCTAATTTATATTCATCAAAGAACTCAACTATTGGATAAGGAAGCTTTTTATTTTTTAATAATAGACGTCTTTCAACTAAGCTGTTTAATTTATTTAACAGGGGGTATTGCTAATCCCTTTTCAATTTTTTTGATAATTCCTGCTATTTTTTCTTCATCAAATTTAGGTTTTAAGAGCAATTCATTATTAGTTGCAATTACAGCATTTACGATTGTATTACTTACCTTTTTTAAGCATCCATTGCCTTATCCAGTTAATGAACATTTTCATGTTGATTTCTATTACTATTATTCGATTCCTATTTCTCTCATTATTGCTTTAATTTTCTTAAATTATTTTGCCTTAAAATTTGGAACAGAATCTAGATTAAGAAAAGAGGCATTAAATAAAATGCAGGAAATTATGTCTAAAGAGCATGAGCTCTTATCACTGGGCGGGCAAGCAGCTGCAGCTGCGCACTCGTTAGGAACTCCTTTTTCTACAATAAAAATTATATCTGCAGATTTATTGAAACAGTTTAAAAATGATAAAGAGTCTAAAAAAGACTTAGAATTATTGGCTAATCAAATCGATAGATGTAGCGAAATATTAAAAAAATTAACATTAAACCCCATTATTGAAGATAATTTTATAGATAGAGATTTATCAATTGCTGAGTATGTAAAGGAAATTGTAAAATCCTTTGAAGAGGTTAGTAACAAAGAATTTATTGTAAATTACGATCATAATTCTAACCCATTAAATATTAGTAAATCTATAGAGACTATTTATGGATTGAGAAATTTTATTGGTAACGCAAATAAATTTGCAGAAACTAAAGTTTTTATAAATATTAAAAGTGATAATTTATTTACAGAAATTATAATTGTAGATGATGGTAAAGGGTATCCAAGTGATGTGCTACGTAAAATAGGTGAACCATATATTAAATCTTTTAAATCTTCGAACAATTCAAAATCTGGATTAGGACTTGGTATTTTTATAGGAAAAACATTACTAGAAAAAAATTATGCTACAATTTTGTGTAGAAACTCTAAAAATAAAAGTGGTGCAGAAGTAAGTATTAAATGGAAAAATAAAGATTTAAAAAATTTTTAGTGTAATTTATTTTTATTTTCAAACAGTCCACTCAACTGAGATATCATTACATCACCCAGTTCATTAACATCTGTAATTTTAATAGCTTTATCATAATATCTTGAAACATCGTGACCAATTCCAATAGCTAAAATTTCTACTTCGCTTTTGTTCTCTATAAATCTAACAATTTTCTTTAAATGTTTTTCTAAAAAATCTCCAGAGTTTACAGACAAAGTAGAATCATCTACAGGTGCACCATCTGAAATTACCATTAGAATTTTTCGCTCTTCTTTTCTTTTTTTAATTCTGTTAAACGCCCAAGATATTGCTTCACCATCTATATTTTCTTTAAGTAATCCTTCTTTAAGCATTAATCCTATGTTATTTTTGGCTTGTCTCCAGTGTGTGTCCGCACTTTTGTAAATTATATGTCTTAGATCGTTTAATCTTCCAGGATTTTTAGGCTTATCTCCTTTAGTCCATGCTTCTCTACTTTTTCCACCTTTCCAATTTTTTGTGGTAAAACCTAAAACCTCAACCTTCACAGAACATCTTTCTAATGTTCTTGATAATATATCAGCACATAGGGCAGCAATTGTTATAGGTCTACCGCGCATAGAACCAGAATTATCAATCAGCAAAGTTACAATTGTATCTTTAAAATCAAGATCCTTTTCTTTCATAAAAGATAATGAGTTGTAGGGATCCATAATAATTCTAGTTAGTTTAGAGCTATCAAGCAAACCCTCTTCTAAGTCAAACTCCCAAGCTCTATTTTGTTTTGCAAGAAGTTGTCTTTGTAGTTTGTTAGCAAGCTTAGTTATTAAATCTTGGAAAGCAATTAATTGTTGGTCTAAATTTTTTCTTAATTTCTGAGTTTCTTTTGTATCTTCTAAAGTTTCTGCTTTTGAAATTTCGTCAAATTCAGATGTATAAATTTTATATTCTTGATCAATATTATTTATATTCATTTTTTGTGTTACAGTTTCTGTGCTTTCATTTAAAGAATCAGAATCTAGTATTTGTTCATCCATTTGTTGGTCATTAAGATCAAAGCCAGCATCTAAGCTGCTTTGTGTGTCGTCCCGTTTATCTTCCTTATCCTGTCCACCAGATTTTTCATCGTCGTTGTTTTCAGGTTTATTGTCTTTTTCATTGTCTTTTTCATCCTCTTCATTTTCGTTCTTTTCATCATTTGAATTGAATATATCCATTTTTTCAAGAATTTCTGAAAATTTTGAACTATAGTTATTTTGATTTTCCATATTATTGTTTAAAAAATCCACATGCTTTCCTATAGACGAATTGAAGTCTTTCTCCCAAAAGCTCAATATTTTTGTAGATTCAATACTAAGCTTTAAATCAAAAAATTTTTTGAGCATGTATAGTTCAAAAGCTTGTGTTATTGGGACATCTTCTTTATTTCTTATTTGACCTCTATGAGACACGTTATTTTTTTGTAAATAATTTTCTTTTAGGTTTTTTCCAACCCCTTTAAGCATTTTATCACCCAAGATTTCATATCTAATTTTTTCAGCAATATTATATAGAGATTTATAGGAAGTGTTACGGGGTAAGTTTTTATTGAATATTTTCTCATCAGAAAATTTTTTTTTTAAGGCACCGGAATCTGCTTCTGCCCTTAGTCTAACAAAATCACTTCTATTAGATAAATTAGTTACATCAAAAAAATTTATTTTTTTAGATTTTAAATCTTTATTAATTTTATTTATATCTGGTTTATAATCTTCAGAGATTACTTTTGCAGTTGAGATTAGAGCTTGCTTAAATTGCTCTTTTAAATTATTTTCTTTGTTGCTCATTCAAATCTGAATATTTATCATTGATTCTGGTAACTCTTCACCAAAACATCTTTGATAATATTCAGCTATAATATTTTTTTCAATATTGTCACATTTATTTAAAAATGTAACTCTAAAAGCATAACTTGTATCTTTAAATATCTCAGTATTCTCTGCCCAGTGCAAAACTGTTCTGGGACTCATGACTGTAGATATATCACCTGCTATAAATCCTTTTCTTGTTAATGATGCAACTTTAATCATATTTGAGACTTGCTCCTTACCTTTGGAATTGTTTAGTTGTTTATTTTTTGCTAAAACAATTTCCATTTCTTTGTCTAGGCTCAGATAGTTTAGCGAGGTTACTATATTCCATCTATCCATTTGTCCCTGATTAATTTGTTGAGTACCATGATATAATCCAGTTGTATCACCTAATCCGACAGTATTAGAGGTTGCAAATAATCTGAAATATTTATTTTGTTTTATAACTTTATTTTTATCTAAAAGTGTGAAATTTCCTTCAGCCTCTAGTACACGTTGGATTACAAACATTACATCGGGTCTACCAGCATCATACTCATCAAAAACAAGAGCAACTGGGTTTTGAATGGACCAAGGCAAAATACCTTCTCTAAATTCTGTCACTTGTTTTCCATCTTTTACTACAATCGCATCTTTTCCTATAAGGTCAATTCTACTTACGTGACTATCTAAGTTAACTCTAATACAAGGCCAATTTAATCTTGCAGCTATTTGCTCAATGTGTGTTGACTTGCCGGTTCCATGATAACCCTGAACCAAAACACGTTTATTAAATGCAAAGCCAGAGATAATTGCAAGCGTTGTATCTTTATCAAATTTATAATTTTTATCAATTTCAGGAACATACTCGCTTGATTTTGAAAATGCTGGAACCTCCATATCAGAATCAATTCCAAAACTTTGTTTTAAAGAAAGTTTGATATCTGGTTGAATATTTAAATTAGGTGTCAATTTTTTGCCTATATGTGTTTTTTAGCTGGGTGTAAGCCAAAGTAATTAATTTAAGTTTTTCTTCGTATTCTTTATTTCCTAAATTAATATCAGGGTGAAATTTTTTGACAAGAGTTTTGAATTTATCCTGTATTTGCTCCCATTTTAAACCAACCGATGCACCCAAAATGCTAAAAGCTTTAATATCATTGCTATCAAATTTGAATTGATTCATATGATTATATTCACCTCTAAGTTTAGTCTTATCAAACTCATCTTTTAAAGTGTTATTCCAAAGAACTTTAAAAAAATTATCTGAAGAACTGAAGCTTTGAGTGGGTTTATGCCAAGTCATATCTGATTTTAAAAAATCAAATACTTGTTCATCATCCATTCCTTTGAAATAATTCCAATTTTTATTAAATTCTTTAACATGAGCTAAACAGAGTAACCTATAGGTTTTGCTGTTATCTTTCTCAATCGGTGCTTTATATTCACCAATCTCAAAGCAATTATTCCAGTCACAAATATTTTTCATGTTATATAATAAGATAGTATTTATGAATATAAATGAATTAATTGCAATTGTTAAACATAAACTTGAAACAAAAATTATTATTCAAGATTTAAAAATTGAAGATAAAAGCTTTTTACACAAAAATCACTCAGGGCAACAAGAAGGGAAGTTTCATATAAAGTTAACAATAAAATCAGATGAATTAGCCGAATTTAGCAAAATAGTGTCAACTAAAAGACTTTATAGTATTTTAAACATCGAATTAAAAGAACACATACACTCAATTCAAATATTACTTAATTAATTCTTGTTTTAGAAAAAGATTAATTTTACTATCCGGAAAATGTAATTTGTGTATTGGAGACCCTATTTTTTTTAATAATACTAAGTTTATTTTTTTTGTATTATTTTTTTTATCTTTTTTCATGAAAGATAAAATCTGATTTAAATTTTTTCTAGAAAAATACATGCTGATATCTCTTGGAAGTTTAAGTTTTTTTAGGTGATTTTCAATCAACATAAAATCTACAACGTTTAAAATTTTATTTGCTAAGCTAAACTTAGCAGCTGTTTTAATACCTAATATCACCGCCTCTCCATGATTTAATTTTTTAGAATACCCAAGTGTTGCCTCATAAGCATGAGCGAATGTGTGTCCAAAATTCAAAATTTTTCTTATATTCATTTCTTTTTCATCTTCTTCAATAATTTTTTTTTTGATAGAACAACTTTTGTGAATTGCTTTTTCAATGGAAGGACTTTTGAGATTTAAAATGTCAACACCACTCTTGTTTAAGAATGAAAAAAATTTTTTGTCAGTAATCAAAGCATGTTTTAAAATTTCACCATACCCACACACCAGTTCTCTTTTTGGTAGAGATTTTAAAAAATTAATATCAGAGATAACCAGATTAGGTTGATAAAATGAACCTATTAAATTTTTTCCATATTGGCTATTTATTCCTGTCTTTCCACCAATTGAAGAGTCTACTTGAGATAGCAGGGTGGTAGGTATGTTGATAAACTTTAACCCTCTTTTAAATATGCTGGCTGCAAAACCAGAGACATCCCCTGTAATTCCACCACCAACTGAAATTAAACAATCATTTCTATTAAAATTTTTTTTCAAAAGTATAGATAAAATCTTATTTACACTTTTTTGATTTTTATTTTTCTCACTGGCGCTGAAATAAAAAGTGGTAATTTTTTTTTTGGGTAAAAGATTAAGAATTTTTCTTATAAATTTTTTTGGGACGTTTTTATCAATAATTACTAAGCACTGATTAAAATTAATTAGATTTATTTCTAGTAATTTTTGGAGTTTGTCTAAGACATTATTTCCAATATGAATTGGATATTTTTGACCTCCAGTATTTACTTGCAGTTTAATTGAGCTCATAAGTTTTTAAAATTTTTTTAACTATTTCAGTTTTTGTAAGTTTATTACAGTTTATTTTAAATTGAGCTTTTGAGTATATTTTTGCTCTTTTTGTAATAAGTTTTTTTATGTCTTGGTCAGTTGATTTGAGTGCTATTGGTCTTTTTTTACTATTTCTAATTCTACTCAGTAAAACTGACACGTCCCAATTAAGCCAGAATGAAAAATGATTTTTCAAAACTTCACTTCTAATCTTGTCATTAATAAAACCCCCACCACCAAGAGATATCACTTTATTAACTCCCTTCAGAGCCCGGAGGGTAGTTTTCTCCTCTAAATTTCTAAAATAGTCCTCTCCTTTTGTTTTAAATATTTGAGAGATATTTATACCATTTTCTTCTTCGATTAAATTATCCACATCAACAAATAGGAGGTTTAATTTTTTTGAAATTAAATAACCGATAGAAGATTTTCCTGACCCCATCATGCCTAAAAAAACGAGGTTTTTTTTTAAAATCATAAATTTTCTTTATTGAAAAAACACAAATATGTCTTAATTTGAAATTAATAGAGAATATATGCAATTATCAAAAAATACAAGGACTGGCAATGTTAAAGGTTTCTTGATTAAAGCAACACTGATTTTAGTTATTGCTGTTGTATCAATAGGAATGTTAGGTAAAATTGATTTTCCTTCTCCTAATAAAAAAATTGAAAAACTTATTCCTAATGAGAACCTTAAAATTGTTAAATAAAAAAAACCTCTTAGTCATTTTTTTCTTTTTATTTTTTGGCTACGGGTCACATTCTCAAGAGCCAGTAGATATCTGGAATGTTGAAAAAAAGGAAAAAACAAAAGAACCAACCAAAAATTTAGCTATTGATGAAAAAAGTGCCCCACAAAATACTATTTATGAAATGCAGTCACAAAAAGTAAATGATCTAAATATAGAAGAGGATCAAACTTTGTCTTCAAAAGAAATAGAAATTGTAGGACTTTATGACCCCGCAGTAAATGGACTAGATATCAATATGTGGTCTAATTCAGATGGGGATCAAATTTTAAATATTTTCGAAAGAATTAATAAAATAAAACTTTCACAAGATGCAACAGAAATTTTAAATACTTTACTTCTAACTAATGCTTATTATCCAGAGTTAAATATTACAAAAGAGCAATTCCTTAAGATCAAATCAAACTGGTTTATTAAAAATTTGAACTTTCAATTAATAGAGGACTACCTAATAAAGAATCAAATAATCAATGAAAACCCAGAGCTTACTAAACATTTAGTAGATAGTTATCTTTCAATATCAGACGTTAAGAAATCATGTGAAATATTCTCTAAAATTAATTACCCTATAGATGATGAGTACCTTTCAAAATTTAATATTTATTGTTTAATTTATAATAAAAAAAAAGAAGAAGCTCAACTCTTAATCGATTTAAAAAAAGAATTAGGTTTCAATGATAAATTTTATGAAAGTAAAATTAGTTATTTAATGGGTTATAAAGATAAACCAGAAATAACCATATCTGAGAAAACAATTTTAGATTTCCACTTATCTCACAGAACAAACCCTGAATTTAAATTTATACCAAAAAAAAATACGACAAAAGAAATTTGGAAATACTTATCGACATCCAACTTATTAGACAATATTCAAGAAGTAGATATTACGGATATTGAAAAAATAAGAACAATAGAAAAAGCAACACATGAAAAAAATTATACAGAAAAAAATTTGTTTGAACTCTATAAAAGGTTTCAGTTTAATATTAACCAATTATTGAATATCAAAGAATCTACAAAAGTTTTATCAATCATTGAAACAAGAGCATTAATTTATCAGGGAATTTTAATTACAAATGAAGTTGAAAAAAAATTTGAGCTAATGAATGCTTTAAAGAATTCATTTAAAAATGATGGTATAGAAAATGCTTTTAACATGCAGTTAAAAATATTTTTGAGTGAAATTGAAAAAGAAAATGTTCCATCAAATTACATAAGATTCTATGAAAATAATATTAAATCAAATAAAGTTGAATTAACTAATATTAAGATTAATAATAAAATTTTACACCAATCAAAATTGATTAACTATTTTAAAGAAGATATTTCAGTTAAAAAAATTACTAAAGATTTAGACAACTCATTAAAAAAAATAAAAAAAAATAAAAAGTATTTTTTTTCAATAAAAGACATAATTTTAGTTGAATCTTTTAAATCAGATAACATTAATATTTCAAAAAAGTATAGAAATCTATACCAGATAAATGAATTTGAGATACCCTCAGACATTCAAGTATTTATTAATAACGAAGATATGGCTGTTGCAATGCTCAGAATTGTTGAGGTTATAGGACAAGATCAATTAAAGAATATAGATGATGACACGATGTATTTTATTATAAGCACTCTTAATCAGCTTAATATCGACTCTCTAAGAAACAAAATTCTTCTTAAAATTCTTCCTTTAAAAGTTTAAAATTTATAATAAAATAATCATTAATTATGACAATTAGAAAAATTCTAACTGAACCTAATAAGCTATTGAGACAAATTTCAGAGCCTGTAGAAAAAGTGGGCAACGAAGAAAAAAAATTGATGGATGACATGCTTGACACCATGTATGAGGCCCCAGGAATTGGCCTTGCAGCGATTCAAGTAGGTATCCCTAAAAGAATAATTGTTATGGATATTAGTAGAGACGAAAATAAAAAAGAACCTAAGTATTTTGTCAATCCTGTTTTAAAAAATGTAAATAAGGAAAAATCAATTTATGAAGAGGGATGTCTATCCGTGCCAGATCAATTTGCAGAAATTGAAAGACCAAACTCATGTGAAGTTGAATATTTAGATTATGAAGGAAAAAAACAACTATTAAAAGCTGAGGGTTTATTGGCAACATGTATTCAGCATGAAATGGATCATCTAGAGGGAATTTTATTTATTGATTATTTATCAAAATTAAAAAAATCAATGATTATTAAAAAGTTATCTAAAATTAAGATTAATAGAGAAATTCTTTAGAACATGTTAAAAAAAATTGTATTTATGGGCACACCATTATTTGCGGTGCCAATATTAAAAGCATTATATCAAAATGGATACCCAGTATCAGTTGTATATACGCAACCACCTCAAAAGTCTCAAAGAGGACAAAAAATTAATAAATCACCTATTCAGGGAATTTCAGAAACTTTAAAGATAGAATGCAGAGCCCCAAACTCATTAAGAGATAACAAGGAAGAATATAATTATCTGAAAGAATTAGATGCTGATATAGCAATCGTAGTCGCTTATGGGCAAATTATTCCAAAAGAATATTTAAGCTTAGTTAAAAAGGGTTTTATTAATATTCATGCATCACTCCTACCAAAATGGAGGGGGGCAGCACCCATTCAAAGATCGGTAATGAATTTAGAGAAAGAAACGGGTATTAGTGTTATGAAAATAGGTGAAAATCTAGACACAGGACCTATTTGCAATACATATAAAATCAAAATTATAGATAACGAAAATGCAGAAAATATATCTGAAAAGCTTTCTGCATTAGCAGCGGAAAAAATATTAACTAATATTGATGAAATTTTAGATGATAAAATTGAATTTAAAGAACAAGATCATAATAAAGCAAGCTATGCAAATAAAATTGAAAAAACTGAAGGTCAAATAAAATGGAATGAAAGTGCAGAAAATATTATTGGTAAAATAAATGGGTTATACCCAAGTCCTGGTGCTTTTTTTATTCACAAGGGTGAAAGATATAAAATTTTAAAGGCAATCTCGGCTTCTGGTAGTGGAGAAATTGGAGAGGTACTAGATAATTATTTAGAGATTGGTTGTGGTAGTAAAAAATCAATAAAAGTTTTAGAAATTCAAAGACAAGGAAAAAGACCTCAAAACATTAGTGAATTTATGCTTGGGTCACAGATTAAAAAAGGCTCAAATTTAAACAATGCATAGATACCAAATTTTAATTGAGTATGTAGGAACAAATTTTTTTGGTTGGCAAATTCAGCCTAAAGGAAAATCAATTCAAAAATTAATACAGGTAAAATTATCAAAACTTTTGAAAGAAAAAGTATCTTTAATTGGATCTGGTAGAACAGATTCGGGTGTTCATGCTATTGAACAATCAGCACATTTTGACTGTAAAATAGAAATTCAAGACCTAGATAAATTCTTAAAATCTATAAATCATTTTGTAAATAATATGTATGTTTCAATTATAAATATAAAAAAAAAAAATTTAGGTTTTCATGCAAGGTTTTCTGCAAAACAAAGGATTTATAAGTATATAATTTTTAATCGGTTGAGTAGACCTTCAATAGAAAAAGAAAGAGGATGGCACATAATTAAGGAACTTGATGTATTGCTAATGAAAAAAGGTGCAAAAAAACTTCTAGGTACTAAAGATTTTTCAACATTTAGAGCTTCAGGTTGTAACGCTAAAAGTCCAATTCGAACCATGAAGTCAATTAAGATAAAATCAACTAATGGAAAAATTGAAATACAATTTAAATCACAATCATTTTTACAACAACAAGTTAGATCAATGGTTGGTTGCTTAAAATTTTTAGCTGAAAAAAAATGGAATTTAAAAAAGTTTGATTCAGTTATCAAATCAAAAAAAAGAATACTATGTGCACCACCAGCACCTGCTGAAGGATTATTTTTAGAAAAAGTTATTTATTAGTTTTTTTGTTTTCCAATACTAAATTTTTTATTAATTCTCCATCTTGACTCTGCTCTAACAATATAACCGCAACAGTTTTTAGAACGGCATTTACATCGAAATTGTTTATAATCTTCGTCATAACCAAAACCATAATCTGCGGTTATCTCCTCACCTTTTTTTATATCTCTTATAGCAATCACCCATAATTTTAAGCCTGTTCCATTATAGTCACAGTTATTAGAGCATGAATGATTTATTAAACGTGCGGTGTTCCAAGAAACATCTCCATCCATGTCATATTTTTTATTTAGATTAAATAAGTAGATGGGTTTTGCATTGTCAAATTTTTGTGACTCTTCAGTTTGTTTTTTAGTAATAATTTTACCAACATAATCTATAATTCTAGTACCTTCTTTAATATTCTGTGTAGCATAAAGACCACGACCTTTTTTATCAATTTCTGATTTTGTAATTTTATAAAGTTTCATTCTGAGTTCTTTAATCTCTATTGAGAAATTATCAATCAAATTCTAATAAAGCCTTTACATGAAATTCAGTACTTTCCTGAAGTGCTAAGAGATCATAACCACCCTCTAGAATAGATACTACGTTTCCATCACAACATAAGCGGGATGATTCTAATGTTCTCTTTGTAATTTCATAAAAATCTTTACTCTCTAATTGAAACTGCGCTAGAGGATCGTCTTTATGCGCATCAAAGCCTGCAGATAATAATATGAATTCAGGTTTAAATTCATATATTTTTTTAAGTACAAACTCATATGCATTTAGATATTCCTCAGAAGTGGTACCAGCTGGCAGAGGGATATTAAATATATTATTATAGTTACCTTTTTCCTTTTCTGTACCGGACCCTGGGTAGTAAGGAAATTGATGTGTTGAAATGTACAAAACTTTTTCATTATCATGAAAAATATTTTGGGTCCCATTTCCATGGTGAACATCAAAATCAATAATTGCAACTTTATTAAGCTTATACTTGCTTATTAAATAATTAGCTCCAACTGCTACATTGTTGTAAATACAAAAACCCATAGCCTTATCTTTTTCCGCATGATGACCCGGAGGTCTAACAGCACAAAAAGCATTCTTAAACTCTTTATTTTGAACACCGTCAATAGCTGTAATAATTGATCCTACAGCATCTGAGGTGGCTTCCTTACTACCTGGAGAGACAATTGTATCACCATCTAAAAAGGATAAGCCTTTCTTTGGAAAAGATTTTTCTACAAAATTTATATAGTCAGGGTTGTGAGTTATTTCTAAAAGTGATCGGTCAAACTTTGAAGGTTTTTTCCAAATCAGGTTCTTATTATTTAACTTTTTAAAATTATCAATAACTGCTGTAACTCTATCAATTTTTTCAGGATGTCCATCACCTGTATTATGATTTTGATAAGTGTCTGAGGTTATTAAACCAGTTTTCATTTAAAATTAATATTCATGGTAAATGGTTTATTGTTGTGTTTTTGCCATTACTTTAGTTTTTTCTACAAACTCATTTCGTTATTCTCTATTTCTAAAAATATAAAAACAAACCGTATCTTTAGAATGATAAATAGCTTTTAATTCATCATTAATATTGCTTAGTTCTTTTGGGATATCTGCTTTAATGCAAATCATTAAAAGTAATTTTTAAGAATTTCAGAATATATTTTTGTTAACTTTTTTAAATCTGAAATAGATACTGCTTCATCTACTTTATGCATTGTTTTACCTACTAGGCCAAATTCTAAACATGGGGTGATTTTTCTAATAAATCTAGCATCTGAAGTCCCACCAGTTGTAGACAGTTGAGGTTTAATTTTTGTAATTTTTTTTATAACATTTTGAATCATGTAGGTAGTTTTATTAGGCTTAGTTAAAAAAGCCTCACCTGACACACGGTATTTTATTTTAAAATTAGATTTATTTTTTTTAGTGATTTTTTTAAAGATTTTATATAATTTTTTTTTTAAGCCAGAAGATGAGTGTTTATTGTTAAATCTTATATTAAATGTAGCACTTGCAACACCTGGGATAACATTGTCAGCAATATTATCGATATTAACTTTAGTTACTTCTAAATTTGTTGGCTGAAAATCTTTTGTTCCATTATCAAAATTTATTTTTTTTATTTCATCTAGTATTTTGATCATTGAAGTTGATGGATTGTTGGCACGGTGAGGATACGCAACGTGGCCTTGAGTACCAATTATAGTTAAATCTGCATTAATACTTCCTCTTCTACCAATCTTAATCATTTCACCCAGTTTATTAGGATTAGTAGGTTCTCCAATTAAACAAAAATCTATTTTTTCTTTTTTCTTTTTTAAATAATCAACTACTTTTTTAGTACCGTTAATTGCAACACCTTCCTCATCCCCTGTAATTAATAAACTAACAGAACCTTTGAATTTTTTATTATTTGATACAAAATTATTTACTGCAACAACCCAACTTGCTATTGCACTTTTCATGTCATTTGCACCTCTTCCAATTAGGTGATTTTTTTTAATAGCAGGACTAAATGGTTTTACAGTCCAATCTTTCAAATTTCCTGGAGGTACCACATCCAAGTGACCTGCAAACATAAAGTTTGGTTGTACATTACCCAATCTTGCATATAAGTTTTTAACTGGTTTAGAATTTTTATCTTTAAACTCTAAAATTTTACACTTAAACCCAATAGCGGTTAGTTTTTTAGCTAAGAATCTCATTATACCCGCATCAATAGGTGTGATGCTTGGAAATCTTATTAGCTCTTTTGCTAATGTAATTTCATTATAAGTTGGCATTTAGTCTCTCAATAGATCGTTAATAGAAGTTTTAGATCTAGTTTTTTCATCAACCTGTTTAATTATTACTG
>Ga0308004_10000674_pt1 | contig 15909 bp, 13 predicted proteins | sample Neamet38_FD_203156 | JGI IMG/M metagenome (GOLD analysis project Ga0308004, IMG submission 203156) | Marine microbial communities from water near the shore, Antarctic Ocean - #38 | ecosystem: Environmental > Aquatic > Marine > Unclassified | place: Southern Ocean | collected 2014-06-06 | reverse complement strand
CGAACTTTTAAAAACACTGATCTTGAGAGGTACTGCAGAGATGATTATTCAAAAATTAAATTTGATCTAAACTATTCTTTATTTATTAAAATGCCTAAAGATTCTTCGCAAGAAATGTTAGAAAGTTCAGTTCAAGATCATAATCAATTAAATAGATGGACTTGGGCATATAAATTCAATGTTGGGGATTATATCTATGCAATAACCACACAATGGTATGATAGAAATGATGAATATGTTCAAAAATGGTTAAGAAATAATTAATATCAAATGAGTTTATATATCTAATTATACAAGAGGTTTAGAATTAACTAAAAAAGATTATAACTATGATTTAGTCCCAGTTACCTGCTATTTCATTCTTAAATTCTCTCGATAAACATTTAGGACATTTATGTTTTTTATCAAAATAAACCACCTCGATAAGTGTATTTTTCTTACATTTTGAGCATTGGGGATTCGGTAGCACTGATTGCTTAAGCGCTTCGCAGTTTGAGCATTCAAATAACCTTGTTTCTTTTTGATTCAAAAACCCAACTCCAAGAAAATAACTTTTTTCATGGTTGCACTTAGAACATATAAATCCTTTAATATCTCCCATTTAATTATATATTGAAATACCTTACTAATCTATAACCACCTATGCATAATTTTTATAATGTCATGATTATTTTAATCTATTATTCATTCAAAATGAGCTTAGATAATATTTGCTCTCCAATAGAAAAATTTAATTGAGAATCATCATCTAGTATATCGATAAAACCAACTTTACATTGATTATTTTCAGAATCCTCTCTTCCTTTCCAGTAATTACCAAATTTTTCATCAATAGCCTTAGAATTAGGATATAGCAGCATACTGCGTTTCGCATTCCAATATAAGTTGTAGGCATACATCTGTTTCAAGTCGTTGTCGCTTGGTTTCGGATTATTGGCATCTAAAACCTTCCATTTTGTATCAATAACAAATATCTCATCAACACCATCCTCATTCTTTTTGCTAAGCACTAAATCCGGTCTAATAGTCCTTCCTTCCCAAAATACTTGCTTATTTTGAAAACTTACTGTAAGATTTTTATCTTTAGTTCGTAATAACATTCTATAGACATATTCTTCCCAAAGTTTGTTCATATCAAACAAGAGGGTTAACATATTCTCTTGACCAGAACGAATATCCGGTGAATAATTAAGAATAATCATTTTAGCTATTTGTAATGCCCTATTATAGGCAGCCGTCTTCCTATTCTCTTTAACTTTATCAAAGTGATATTTCTGAATAGGTATTTCTTTTATTTCTGGAAAGCTAACTCTTAATCTAGAAATCTTATCTTTTAGTTGCGAATTATAAGTTAAGGAACCAAGAATTGTCAAGCCCCTTAGTATAATTTGATTTACTAAATTCTCATAATCATATACTTGATGCTCCGTGAAGAACCTCTCTTGATGTATAAGATTTTTCTGTATGTTTTTATTAAAATCTAATCGACCTTTTAGTGCAAATACATTTGAAGATTCTTTTCTATACTTTTTAACTAAACCAGCTCTCAGTAAGCTTTGAATCTCATCTAGATACATCTCAAAATAAAGATCTAAAATCGAATTATGCTTTCTTTTAAGACTTGCTTCAGAGACTGAATTAACATTTATATGCTTACAAACCTTAAGCATATTAAGCAAAGCCCCATGCCAAGCGCTAAAGTCCGAATCCTCTGCAGTATTCTTATCTGTTTTTGGAAGTATTTCAATAGTTAAACCACCAATCTGAATAACACCTACATAATTTTTAAACTTAACACCGTCTCGAATACCTGTAAAATATACATTATCATTATTGTCATTGAACTCATATAACTTATCAAGTTCTTTTTGCTCCAAATAACGCCCTCTCCAATCCTCATGAAGGGTTAGTTTTTCAAACTCAAATACTTGAATCGCTCTAGACATATAATTATTCGTAAATAGCTTTAAAATCCCAATCGTCTTGATCTGTCACTTCATATACAGAACGCTCTAACAAATCATTTTCAACAGAAGTATCATATTCATTAGTTTTAGCAAATTTTACATTAGATTTAGTTTCTTTTGTTATAAAACTACTACCAAGTACCAAGCTAATTTTTCCGAAATCACCGAAAAAATATTCCTCTAAAAGAGGTATAACTTTATCTTTAAAAGCTTCTTTTAATTCATCCTCAGTGCTAATATTTAAAAAATATGAATGACCAATTTTATGATCTTTATCTATTAGCTTTTCAATCCGATTATTTATTACTTCTAAAATTCTAACAACATCAATATCTCCAATTTTTCCCTTACTTTCCTTAAGTTTACCTGCGGTAGCTATCAGTTGATGTTCGGGTGGCATTTCTCTAAAAGAAAAACGTCTTCTAAGCGCGGTATCTAAAGCCTCTATACTTCTGTCGGCAGTATTCATAGTACCGATGATATAAACGTTTTGCGGCACCTTAAATTCCTTTTTAGAATAAGGTAATATTGCACTTAATTCTTCATCTGTGCCTGCACGTTTGTCTTTTTCAATAAGTGTTATCAATTCTCCAAATATAGATGACACATTACCTCTATTTATTTCATCAATAATTAGCACAAAATTCTTTGGGTTCTTAGGTAGTTTTAAATTGTCAACTTTTTTCTCCTTAACAAAGAAATCCTCTTTTATTTCGTTTTTTACAAGTTTGTATATAGTCTGTTGTGATAAATTTTTATTGTAAATCTCTTTTGCAGAAATTTCTTTATCATTAAAAATCCATTCAACTTTTCGGAAATTGTTAAACGTTGGGTTATTGGGAAAGGGAGATTCTTCGAGATATTCATATTCTCCCACAACTTTTCCAATTGCTCTTACATAGTTATTCCCTTTTGAAATCACAACATAATTATTAACCTTTAAATAATTCTTAAAAAGGTTTATTGCTTGTATAGGATAAGTTTTAAGTCCCTTCTCTCTTCCAAATATTTTTAATTCTTTCTCGTCTTTACCCGTAAAATCTAAACCTTCTCCAAAGCCTATTGATATGCAATTATTTTCAATACAATAATCGAAAATATCTTGGTCATCATCCTCTTGAGAATTCCCCAAAGACATTTTATAAAAATGAGATTTATCAAAATCTTCTTTCGTTAAAGAAATTAAACTATCAGAATTAACAACTACAGCTTTTAAACTATCACTTGCTAATCGACAAATTTTCTTAAAAACACCTTCTTGGATTTTATATTTTAAATACTCATCTCCCTCCTTAGGCTCAACAGGTTTAATACCCTCTATAAAATCTTCATAACTAAAAGATTGATGAAATGTAGTAAAACCAATTTGTCCTAAAGATTCATTTTCATTGTTCAATAGTAATAATTTAAAACGCTCTTTTAATTGGTCTCTATTATTTTTGTGAGCTTCGTAAAATACTGGGTCAACAATTTTTATAGCTTCGTTTATTGTATGATATGTTTTACCTGTACCTGGAGGCCCAAAAAATATTTGATTAAGATCGCTACTCATAGTGTCTGTTTTTATCTCCTTATTAAAAGCTTTATGAAAAATCTGTTTTTTGTAATCCTTATCAAATAATGATTTCTCCAATGAATTAGAACTATATACTTCGAAACCAGTCTTATTTGTTTTATTTAATTCATTAACAGCAGAAATAATTATAGTGTTTAATTCCTTTGCCATCTCTTCAAAACTGTTTGCCTCTTTTAGCCAGTCTTTTTCATCATTAGTAGTGTCAAAATATCTAAACCTAAATCTATCTTTCCTTGGTTCGATTGCCGTACAAAGCTTTTGTCCAATTGTTAACCCAATTCGTTTCTTGCTTTTTGGTAAGCTATAAGAAATTCGAGCATCCCCTGCACTCACAGAAAGTTTAGCTAAAATTTGTTCCATAAAGGCGTAGAATTTTTCTGAATCACGCTGCCCTATTTCTTTCAAAATGGTAATTAACCTCTCTTCATCTGAAGAATCCGTTTGGTCAGTATCTCTTTGCTTCAAAAACTCTAAATATGCTCCAACAGCGGCAGAATAGAAACCACCCTTACCGTATGACTTCGATCTGCTATAATAATATTTACCATTTACGTCTTTTTGATGAAGCTTTAAGTCTTTGTATAGCTCTTCTAATACCTGAACATCATCTTCATTATATATCGCTATTTTTAAATTAGAGATCAATATATCAATGGCTTTTAGGTAGGATGAAACCTTCCCACTATCCTTATCATTTTTTAATTTAAGCCAATCTTCAAATTCTGATTTGAGTATATTTAAACTACTAAAAGCACCCCAAAGCTCCTTGGCAAATTCAAAATAATCTTTATCTCCTTTTTGTGATAATATGTATTTATTTAAAGCTGGATAACTCTGATCCTCCTCTTGGTATCCCAAGTATGCTGCTGCAGTTTTTAAAGCATCGTGGTTAAAAATATCAATGATATTATAATCTCCATATAAAAATACGATTTTCCATTTATAAGCATTTCCTAAATCTAGAGCATCAATGTCTTTAAGATGATTGTTTTTAGCTGCTTTGGCTATTTTAATAATAATATCTTTTACAGTCTCAAAGGCTTGTTCTTTACTATCTTCTCCATATTTTTTAAGCCATGCATACTCACCATCACTTATTCTGTTACTTTCTTGTTCTATCTCACCTTTACTATTACGTTTATAGATTCCGAATTTATAAGAACTACCTCCAACAATACTTCCTATATCTCTAGTAATATGCTCTAACCAATAGCAAAAAGAGTTTTCTCTTTTAGTATCTGTGTACTCCTCAAGAGTCATGTTTTGTAACTTTTCTAAAGGCCAATAATCTAGAAAATCTTGCTTTAATTTATATAATTCTTCATTCATCGTTTTTTTTTCTTTTTTCACTATAACAAACTCATTACGCTCTAATGCTTTAAAACAATCTGTACCAACACCTCCTTTAAAGTAAGGCTCTATGGTGCGACTTTCTGCATGAAAATTGGCATAAACCATAATAGCCTTTGGAGGATAATTTTCACCTTTATAAACAATATCGTAGGTAGATGATGGCCCAAAACCATTTGGAAACCCTTTCTCTTTAAAATCTTTAATTCCCTGAAGAACATGTGCCTCCCTTACTTTTTCAAATTCCATATGAATTACTTAATTTTTCTTTAACAATATTACTCAGAGGTTTTAGCTCAATTTCCTGTATAATGAATAACTCCCCAAAATAGTAAAATCAATTTAATATTTGCTTGTGTAAAGTTATAATTATTGAATTTTATAATTTTACAACTTTTTTGGGTAGGATTATAATCGTATCTATATTATTAAAATTATTATATTTTTCAGAGAACAAAGTATAGCTTAGTCTAGGGTTAAGGGTTTGGACTTTATAAGAGATAACAAGCTTTCTGTTTATTTTAAAATAAAGTAATATTTATTGTAGATTAGCTAAAAACAATAAAATGAGAATCCGTTTTGATAGTAATCACCAGAAAGGTATTTGGGCTATTGTGTTTCTGGGTTTGGTAATTATTAGCCTTATAATAAATGCTTTAGATTTCAACCTAGAAATAGGGTTCATTCTTTTGTTTTGGGGAATATTTGGTAGATTAATTTTAAAACATCTATTTAAAATTGACTAAGCTAATTAACCAAGCTACAGAAGGCTATGGGGCATTCTTCTACAAATGTAAGCTAACCTATTTACGAGGTTTAGAAGTAGCTGAATTAACGGAAAGTAATATACCTATTATTTAAACTTCTACAACGTCTGTTTTAATATTTCTTTCACTTTTCATATACCCTAACAGATCATACACAATCTCCATTGACGTGTTACTAAAGAACAATACAGTAGTTGCAAAAATCTTTCGAATAATATAAAATATAACTTTTTATCGATGCTTAGAAGTGCCAAAATATTCTTTAAATAGGGGTTGAATTTCTGATTACTAATCTTTGGTAATTCATCCTCATATTTCTATACCCTGTTGTTTGTTTTAAGTTTAATTCAGTTTTAAAGAAATACTTCAAGTCTTTCAGCCTTGCATCTTTTCTTTTGTAGAACTTAGTAATAAACAACTATTCGTCTTCCTCTGCAATTTTAAAACCTATTACAATTCCTCCGACCCCTCCTATAACGCTAAAAATAATTTGTTTAGTTTTTTGTTGCTCCTTCCATTTTGAATGTTTCATTGATTTAGATTCGAAAATTGTACCTATAAATAATCCTAAAACACATCCTATAAAACCCCCTATTATTATATTTTTTATGTAATTCATTTCTTTAATTTTTTAAAAATATTTTTTTTTATAGCAACTAACTTTAAACTGATGTTTCCTTTCTGTTTTTAAATAATGTAACAAGAAGGCCCAAACCAACTAAAACATCAATGATATTCCATAAGGTTCTACCAAATGCTATTTTAAAAAAGGGTTGAAATAATAATGCTAAGCCTATGTAAATAAACATCTCGTTTTTATATCCATTCTCATTCGCCTTAAAAGCTAAAAAACCAAAGCCTAGTAAACCAAAAAAACGAATGAACTCATAATAACCATAGGGCATATCTAAAAGGCATATAAAAAATCCGACTGTTAAAATTATTTTGATTATTTTATCTATTTGATTCTTAATTTTCATTGAAGCTATTTATTTGAAATAAACTCCTTGATACTTTTATTCCTTTCCAGTTTATTCTGAAGTTTACTATCTAATTCTTTATAGAAATTAATGCTGGTTATAGCTTCCAAAGAATCTATTGAAATTACATATGAATAAATAGAATCATCTGATTTCTTATTAGGCATTAAAAAAGCAATCCCTTTTGTTTTACCACCTTTAAAACGTAACAAAGTTTTATAAAAGCTTCGCGGAACATTTACGTTATTTTTACCAATACGTTCTATGGGAGCATCTAGTACTGGACCAGAAACAACATAAATAGAATCATTCAGAGCTGCCCAATACCTTACTTTACCTTCTAGACGCCTCCAGATCCCCCTATTAAAAGAGGGAGCTTGAGGGCTAATATTACTCAAATAAAAACTTTCACTTATTGAAGTAGAGTTCGAAGACATTATTCTTGCTGGAGCTAAATGTCCCATATCATAACCGCTACCCCTATAATCTTTAGGACTTGCGGATTTGGTTTTAACAGAAGGATCAATTCTGTAATCATTTGTACGATCTACATTTTTAATGATATTATCAGGGGTGATTTTATAAGCTACCCATTCTGGTTGTTCATCTTTTTCACTGTAAGAGACGGTAAAATAGGTGTGATCTATAATTTGGTTTGTGGTTGATGTAGGGTAAAAAGCCAAATTAGTCCGAAATTCCAAAATCTCATTTTTAACTGGACTCACTTTTTTTGAAATTTGATTAGAATTTTCTCTTCGTAATTTAGCCTGTCCAGACCTCGAAGTGCAACTTTCTGAAATTAAAATCGTGCTAAATAAAATTAGGCTTCCATAGAACAGCTTAAAAATTTTATTTAAAGTCATAAGGCTCTTTTTTTTTCTGTTTATCAACTATCTAAATATCTTCATAAATCTTAATATTCTTTGTAAATCTTTCGTGATCTATACCTTGAAACCAATCTAAACTTATCCATTTACCAGAAGAATCAATTCTATAATTTTCACCTTTTAATTTGCTATTATCCGTTTCCTTATCCTCTAGTAAAAATTCAGCGAATGCATGCCCTGAACCTCCATCATAGCCCCCAACCATTCTAGACCTTAAACCGATTTGTCTTGCAAAAGAGGCTAATAATATGGCAAAATCATCGCAATCACCAGAATATTTTCCTTTATATTTTAACGAAAGAGTAGCTTCTGCTGACCGCCAAGTATCATGACCAATGGCAGGATCGAATACATAATGCCAATTACTGAAAACATGATTTTTCATAGCAATTATTTGGTTTATTTGGTTCGAACCTGTTTCTAAATCTATAGTCAACTCATTTACCTCTTTAGCAATCAACCCTTCTACTTGTATTAGATCACCTTCAGCTTCAGAAATTTTATTTTTAATCAATTCCCTGTTTATTAATATTTTTTCCTTTGGAGTAACCACATCTTCAATCTCTATTACTTCAGGTACAACATCTTTGATAATTGTATTTGGTTCAGGGACTGTATTTTTTTTAGCAGCTTCTTTTTTTGCCATAGCAACTATTTTTGCTCTCCCAGATCTTGAACAACTAGAGCAGGAGGTGCTTAAAGCTAGCAAAAATAAAAGTACTGTACTAAAAATAATTATTTTATATTTCATTTCAGTTTTTTTCTTAAACGTATTTACTCCTTGTGCAAAAATTTACCTACTTTGGAGGTTACTTGAATTGTAAATCGTCTATTATTATTTTCATTTTGCTCATCTCTTGACTGGCTAAAATAACCACTACCAGCAATGATCACTTCGCACTGGTTTCCCAATTTTCTAAAATCAGCACCTTGTTTCTTCCAGTAATCATACAAAGCCAACGAACGTTGATAACTTAGTTTATAGCCTAAATCAGGCCTTTTTTTCCAGTTATTATTAGATCTCTGAGTACTGCCTTCAATGATTAATAAATAATCTATAGTTTTACTTGTATCAATGATACTCTTAATTTTTTCATATAAATTATTACCAGCTTTAGCAATCTGAAGCCTTGTGTTTTTTGGGATATCTAGAATATTAGAACTATTACTTCTAAACCTTGCATCGATATTAAGTTTATACCTTTTATTTTCTTTATCAAAATGGAAATATGTTGAATCTAAACTTTCAATAGCCTTCTGAACATTCTTTATTTTTTCTAATTGTTCTGCTTTTGCTTCTAATTCACCTTGTTTTGATTGTAAAATTGCAAAAGAGACAATATATAAGACCATCATTATAAAGAACAAACTAGTCATTAAGTCAGCATAACTCACCCAAAAGAAATTTGATTTTTTCATGCTATATTTTTTTTGACTGGTTTTCTGTTTTTGGAATTATCTGAATAGAAAATCTTTTATTATTTTCTTCGGCTTCATCTCTACAAAGCCCATTAAACCCACTCCCGCAAATCATAACTTCCACATTATATTTTCTAAAATTAATAGATTTTTTTTGCCATAAATTATATACTGCTAATGCTCGTTCATAACTTTTTTTATACCCCCATAAGTCATTAACGTTAATACTTTTATCTAACTCATTGGCCATATTACCTTCAATTACTAATAGATATGATTGATCAGGATTATTTTTTTTCATATTTTTTAAAAAAATCTCTAAAATTTCACCCGCCCTAACGGTTGCATCAATAAATTCATTTTTAATTGTCGTTTTTTTAGATTCAAAAATTTCCTTACCAACTAAATCTCTAGCTACAAATTTTTTACATCTATCTAAATAAATAAAATATGGACTATCTTCTAAAGGTTTAAATTGTTCTTCAATTTTCAACAATCTATTTAATCGTTGAATCTCAATATTTAACTGTTTTTCCTTTTGTTTTAATGAGCTAATTAAAGTAGAATTTTCTTTAAATAATTGTTGATTTTTTATAATAATACTCTCATTCTCTTTCATTTTAAACTGAAGAAAACTAATTGTCACGACAAACAATATTAACATTATAAAAAATAAACTTGTCATTAGGTCGGCAAAACCAACCCAAAAGAAATTTGATTTTTTCATTATTTCATTAAATGAAAATATTGCAATAGTGTATACACTCCATAGTTTATTATAACTATATAAGTACCAACCTGTAATCCCAATACTATTTTTTCTTGAACTGTTTTTTTTGTTTTTGGAGGTTCAATTGAAAGCGGTATGATTGGACTATTATCTTTTTGGTAGAGTTGATTATTTCCTTTTAATGCTGAAATTATATCTTGACTATTTTTATTAAAAACATTGCTCAGATTTTTCTCTAAACTTTCTAAACGGAGATTAATATTGTCGAGTTGATCTAATTTATTCAATTTCTCAAATTTTGGTCTACTATTTTCAAACGCTACCTCTGTTCTTAAAATTTGTGCATCCATTGCATCTGTAAATTTTTCAATAGAACGAGTGAAAGCTGTTGAAAGTTTTGAGTCAAAGTTTGCAATTGCTTCATTAAATGAGTTGAATTGTTCTTCAGTTAACCTCCCAAGCTCACCAATAGCTTTCGTCATTTTTGAATTGGCATTAACAACAGCCTCATCTACAGCTTCGCCATATCGAGAAAATGACTGAATATGGGCGTTAAAAAAAGTGGTTGCAGCATTACTTTCTTCAATATTATTCTTAATTCCTTCTAAAACAACATTGATGTTTTCTGTACTTGAAATAAACTTTTGTAACTTATTAACAAGATCAGTAGTACCTGTCATTGAGCTATTCAACTTGTTATAATAATTCGCAAAATTATTAAAGGATCCCATCATAATATCGAGTTGACTAAAAACTTCAATATTAGCAGATGTAATTTTAGAGACATCTAGTTTCCTAATATCCTTTATTAGTTGTTGTTCTCTTTCTACTGTATTTGAGGTAGTTTTGACAATACTATCTAATTGAGAAATTGAACCTGCAGTATTTCTTGCAAAAACATCTAATTTTTCTGACAAAATTGAGACCTCTGGCATCTTTCCAGAGGCCATTTTTGGCATCAATTCTGATTGTAATTTAGACAAAAACTCACTCTTCTCTTCATCTGCCTCGATTTGGGCGTCTTTATAAATTTTAATAGAGAATACCGTTGTAAGAATTAAACCTATGACACTTGCAGACATTGCCCATTTTACTCCATCTATAAGTGGTTGAATTGCATCCAAAGCATCACTACCTTTATCGAAGTTAACTGAGAACAAACCAATAATAATTCCAAGCATTGTTGCCGCTAAACCTAAGTATAAAGGAGCTGGAATCCTATTCTCTATTTCGTTTTGTGATGTTTCTGTATGTTTATCTACAATATCTTTTATTAAGTGAAAGTCAATGGTTGCACCTTTATTTTTTACTAAATAAACATTAATGTATTTTACAATGGTAGTCAATACTTTGCTTTTCTTTTGATACTCAAGATATGTGATTTTTATAATTCCATCATCTCCATCAAACATCAAAATATCCTCAACATTGCCAGATTCAAAAACTTCTTTTGAAACTCTTTTTTGAGAAATTAAGGGTAAATCCTCAAAATCGTAAATACCTTTATACAGTGTGATTTTAAGTAATAAATGATAAGCAATATAAAACTGAATGCATATAATTGCGATTATTACAATTGCTTCTATAAATCCGAACATAATTTTAAATAAATTTAATTTTTATTTTAGGGTTCACTACCCAATCTTCCCCTACTAAAACGACTTCACCATCCTCTATCACTTTTATTCCTTTTGCAGAAGGGTTGTATGAATTTTCATAGCTGCAAACCGTTTCTAAATAAGTATCTGGAGAGTTTAGCGCTCTGGATAGGTCTGCCGTTTCTATTAAACTAATTCGGCCTTGATTTGTGGTTTTATTTATTTCAGCTACATATAATGAAGAAGGTTTTTCAGTATTACTTACATCTTCATTTGCAAATCTATTGTTTTCAAAAGGGGAAGGAAAGTATATAGATTTTGTTATAGCTTGTTGTGCTTTAGGAGCAGTTAAATCAACAGGTAGCGACTTTATGTCTTCAAAAGATTCTTCTACTTCGCCTCTCCACATTCTATCTTTATTTGAATATTTTTCATTTTTTAATTTTGAAATCTCTTTTTGCAATGATTCAATTCTATCATTTAATGTCTGAATTGCTCTATTTGAAAAGGTGATTTCATTTTGAGTAGCTATATTATTACGACTTTCTTTCCCTCTAGAATTTTGATTATTTCTACTTCTCTTTTTAGCTTTAGATAATTTATACTTTAAAAACAAAATAAATAAAACAGCTATTACCAATGCTAGGTATACTATTATATTTCCAAAATTTGAATTACTCTTATTATTAACAGTGATAGGGTTCAAATCTGTTTTGGGTGAAATAACTTCATCTCTAACTATTTCCTTTTCTACTTTTGGAAGTAGAAAATTATATTTTTTATTTATTGTAGCAATAGCTTTTTTACGATTGATAATTGATGTTGTTTTTTTAGGTATAAATTGCACATTTTGAAAATGGTATGAATTAGTTTTTATACTACCCAAAAGTTCATTCTGATATTTTTCGAATACTGCATCTTTTGTGCCAGACCAATTATCTTTTAATGAGGTCTCAAAATATTTTAAATCAATTACTTCAGAATATTCTTCGTATTTTTTTTCTAAAGCAATATAATCATCAAACTCTTCTTTACGAATTTTATTTACATTTGATTTCTCCTTATCTGGAGTCCAGTCTCTTAAATCCTCCATGTAGGCAATGGTTAATTTAACCACTGCCCATTTATTCACTTTGTTGTATGCATTAATACTATCTTGTTGAGTTTGTGAGTAGGTATTACTTATAATTAAACAACCAATGCAAAATACCAATAATTTTTTTTTCATATTAATCTAATGAATTATTCGTTTGAGATTTGATTCGCTAATTCATTCAATTTACCAATCAAAGGGAAAAAGAATAATGTTTCACCAAGTGGATCTTCATCAACTGTATCTGCTTTTAGGCTTTCGATTCCTTGCATTTCATAATCCAATAAGTCTTCAGATTTTATACTATTAAAAATATTTGATGATTTATTTGATATATCAAAAGCATTTTTAAAGTTTAAGTCAATCATCAACTTGTTAAAAAGCTTATAAAAATCTTCTACGTTTTGAACTACACTTTCTAAATATGGCTTTGTTAAATCTTTATACCTAATTGTATTTTCAGAGACCTCGCTTAGACTCTGAACCACGGTGTCTCTACTCCCAACATTTACTTCCACAAGTTCCGTATGATTTAAATCATTTAAATCTGTCCCCATATAAAAGCCTCCTTTACAAGTAACTTCTTTTGGATTATCTGTTGCTTTTATCGTGATTTTTGAACCTGTTTCTTCATATACATTGTTGAAGATTGCCTCGAAAAGTTTTTTTAATGAAGCATGATTTTTAGTGTCCCTATCCAAAATTTGCATTGTTTTAGAGCCTGTACCACTGAAAACAATATTTCTAGGTGTATCAAATCCTTTTATTTTCATTAATTCAGCAATATGATAGATAATTGCAGCATAGAACAATAAAAAGACAATTTTAAAATCACTATCACCTGCTAATTTTTCTGAAAAATTAAGATTTTTAAGGTGATTATCTTTTATGTTTTTATTATCATTCAATGAGAAGAAAAAGTTAATTAAATCTTGAGATGATTGATTCTCGTGATATAATTTTTCTAGAATTTCCAATTCTACTTTTAAGTCATTCTGAGAAAGTACTTCTTTAAATTTTGTGTAATATTTATTCACAAATCCATTACTATTAATATTCCCATTAAAACCATCTCCAAAAATTGCATTCCCTGCAAATCTGAAGGAAGAAATTAATTTTGGTTCTCCATCAGCATAAATCATAATATCTGTTGTTCCTCCTCCAATATCAATTGAAACCGAAGGCTTTGCCATTGTAGGAATCCCTTCTTTTGCTTTAAAATAATAAAATGGTGCTACACTTTCAGGAAAATCAAGTAAGTTATCGTCACTTGCATTCTTCCCAAAAGTTTCTTTAAAACTATTTTTCCAAATTGATCTTAATCTATTTAAATGATTTGAAGTCATACTAACAGGATAAAACCAAGTAACCTTTGTATTACTTATATTTCCATTATTCGTTAGTACTTTGTTTTTACATAACATTAAAAGCTCTTCAATGTAAAGTTTCAGTCTATGCTTATCATCTGTATTGTTATTCGCCCATTTCAAATCTGTAAATGCTTTTAAATAGGATCGAATTACTACTTTCTCATAATCAAAACCTGCATTAGCATCTGCAAATACAAACGTAGGTTGGTTATAATTTACATCCTTATTTTGAACTAAACAAGTTCTGAATGGTGCATTCCGCAGCTCTTTCTCTCCAAAATATTTACTGATTACTTCTTGCTCTAAGTGAGTTCCAGCGTCAAAAACATTTCTAATTTCCTCTGTTCTTCTAGAAGTGTCCTCAGGTATTAAAAATGCTATTTGAGTATCCTTTTTAGAAATATTAAAAGCTTTTTCACTCCCTTGACCATCAATTTTATATTCTATATGAGAATTTGTTGTTCCAAAATCGATTGAAAACTCATAATTATCACCTCCATTACCACTATAATTTGACCAGGTTGGAATCAAATAATTCTCGTAATTCCCATATTTAATTACGACTGTATCAAAACGATTTTGAACTATTGTTTGCGTAGTTATAAACGGAGTCTCTGATCGTTGCTTTTGATTTACAGGAATGCTTTCATTCTTTTCTTTTGAATTAAACACTTCTAAATTTAATTTATTCCCTTTCTCTGGTAGTACATCTGCTAATCCTAAAGCGTACATAATATCTACTTCTTCACTAAAAACAAAAGGATAAATTGAAAAAGCAAATGATTTTTCTACAATACTACCTTTTTTAGGATCATTGCTAATTGTTGGATGATATATTTTTGAATATTGAATTGTACCTCTTTTTATAGGTATATTTAATTTTACTTCCACACTATCCCCTGCTAAAGCATTTATCTCAATCATATTTTTATTTAAAATATCATCAACACTGAAGTAGTCAAAAAATCTTTTTGTAAGAGGTAATAAAAATTTATTTTCCCCAACTGTAAAAAACTTCTCCTTATCTATTTCATAGGGTAATTTAATAATTATGCTCGATAAAAAATCATTCATTGTTAAGTAAGGGTACAAATCATCTTGCTCAGGTAATGTCCTTTTCGATAAAGGTCTAGGGTCTGTAACTGGTACATTTGTTGCAGGATTCCATAAATCTAAGGTATATATATATCTTAAATTCAAGGGTTCAACAGGTAAAACTAATGGTTTGAAACCTTTATTGGTTTTGTTTGTAACAATTGTTAAATCACTATTTTCTTGAATTTTTATTGGGTCTAATACGTATTGTTTTAATAATAAACCTCTAATTACTTCTACTGGCAGCCCAGTATTTCCATTAAATACAACACTCGCTAATGAATTTAAATAGTGGTCTGAATTTATAGTCATTAACTCATTATAGAAAGTCTGATCTTGTCTTTGAATTTCTTGAAAGGATTTAATTAAATAACTATTGAATTCAGGGAATTTAGAATTAAAGTTGGTAGTTTTAGATAATGCATATAAATATTTTACATATTCTTTATCTCTTTTATATAAAGGATGTAAAGCTTCATCTAACATGATATCATTACCAAATTTAATATCAATTTCCTTTGCATTTGGAGCCGCAAAAAATAGGGTTCGTGGAGATGTACCCCCAATAATTTTATGCTTGTATTTTAATATATAGATTTTATCAAAATCATTAAAATTATATTGTTGACTATCTTGTTTTAAAAATAAGTCAAGCGTGTTTCCTAAATGCTTCTGCTGCTCATTCCCATTTAATAAGATATTTAAACTTGTTACTTTATCCCAAGCAACTAATTTTAAATCTTGTTTGTATTTGTCATAATTAAATAGAATTTGGCCTATATCTAAAGCATCTGAAATTAATTTATGATTGTCTGACCCTGTTGCTACTCCATTCCTTTCTAATCCATCTAACTGACCGCTATTACCAACAATACCAAAAGCGGTTCTCACTAAATCAATTCTTGCAAATGGACTAGGAATTGAGGTTGGTAATTTTCTCCCGTCACCACCATCTGTCTCTATACTGTCAATTAATGCTGCATTAATTGGCGTAGATGAAAACCAATCATTTATTAAAGCGCCTTGATTGTGTATTCTAAAAACTTTCTTTCCCATTTTTTTTTAATTTAGAATGTT